>Ga0163219_100067_pt1 | contig 25943 bp, 55 predicted proteins | sample MSEWel2016_04_06_FD_113150 | JGI IMG/M metagenome (GOLD analysis project Ga0163219, IMG submission 113150) | Subsurface microbial communities from deep shales in West Virginia, USA - MSEEL Well Study Marcellus 3H_2016_04_06 ...
GATAAGGTATCTGTAAATATGAGTCAGGTCAGGATAACAAGTATCGAAGAAAAAGAAGATGGTTATAATATCTACTTTAAAGTTGATCAGGCACCGTTCATTAAGAACTTGACTACTAAGGATTTAAAGAACATGCAGATTAAAAAGTTAAAGTCTAAAAGATCATCAGATTCTGTAACAGCTAATCGTCTGCTTTCTATTCATATCAATGACGAGGTAAGTAAAAAGACCGGCAAGAAAACCGAAAAGAGAAAGAACACTAACATTAAGAATAGATTCAATAAGATTTTATCAAGTAATTAGGGGGAGTTAATATGTTGGATTCTACTACTAAAGATATTGTTAATTTGTTAAAGGCCCAGTACCCGATCATTTATATTCAGACTCACGAGGAAGACAGAGCTGAAAGACTTTTAGAAGATATTTCTGAACAGCTAGGACTTGATTTCTATAACTGGTCTTTCCCGGGTGGCGTCTGGAAAGGACAGGAACCTGTTGATGTTGGCCAGGAATTAGATCCGATAGGAGTGTTAGAATTTATCAATGAGCAGGAGAACAATTCACTCTTTATGCTCAAAGATTATCACGCTTTCATGGAAGATGACCAGATTAAAAGAGCACTGAAGAACATTAAAAATACTAATGATATTTACACTCCTATCATTATTACTGCTCCTAAGCTGGTACTTCCTATAGAGTTAGAGAAGAGAGTTACAGTACTTGAACTTACTCTACCAAGTAAGGAAGAGATTTCAGAATTAGTTGATAGTGCTATCGATCAGTTAAGTCAGTTTACAGATGAAGAGAATCTTCCTACAGATAAAGAAAGGGAAGAGCTTATTAAGGCTTCTTCTGGATTAACAGAACAGGAAATAGAAAATATTCTTGCTAAAAGTTGGACTGAAAAAGGTAGATTAGATGTATCTACTGTGCTTGATGAAAAGAAACAGACTATCAAAAAGAGTCAGATACTTGAGTATTTCAATAACCTAGAAGAGTTCAGCAATGTAGGTGGAATGGATCAACTAAAGCACTGGCTTGAAAAAAGAGGTAATGCTTTCAGTGATGAAGCTAAAGAATTTGGCCTACCTCAGCCAAAGGGTGTACTACTAACAGGTATTCCCGGTTGTGGTAAGTCACTTATTTCTAAAGCGGTTGCTGGTTTGTGGAATATGCCGCTTTTAAAATTAGATATGGGTCGTATATTCTCCGGCCTTGTAGGTTCTTCAGAGGAGAACATCAGAAAGGCTTTAAGAGTTGCAGAGGCTGTTGCGCCGGTAGTTTTATTCTTAGATGAAATTGAGAAGGGACTTTCTGGTAATGAGTCTTCTGGTAAGACAGATGGTGGTACAAGTTCACGCGTATTTGGTTATCTTTTAAGCTGGCTGCAGGATAAAGAGGCACCTGTATTTGTAATTGCTACAGCTAACGATATCTCAAAACTTCCACCTGAATTACTCCGTCCTGGTAGATTTGACGAACGCTTCTTTGTTGACCTACCAGCTGAAAAAGAAAGAGAAGAAATTTTAAAGATCCACTTAGAAAAAAGAGACAGAAACCCTGAAGATTTCGACTTAAATAAGGTCGCTAAAATTACCCAGGGATATTCTGGTGCAGAGCTTGAACAGTCTATAGTCTCTGCGATGTATGATGTCTTCACAGAAAGACCAGAAGACGATATTAGAACAGATGATTTAATCAACGCAGCAGAGAATACTATTCCGCTGTCTACTACTAAAGGTAGATCACTGGATAGGTTGCGTCAGTGGGCTTCTAACAATGCTATATTTGCTTCCGAGGCCTCAGAGGAAAAGACTAAAGGAACAAAAGGTAATGGTGTATCAGACAGATCGAAGAAAAGTGGTAAAAGAAATAGGATGTCACTACTAAGCTAACTAAAGGGGTTGTTATTGTGAGCGATAAAAGAAAAGAAACTTTAAAGAGCGTTGTTGATAATATTTTTAAGAATTTTGAGGAGACAGCTAAAAAGAATGAACGCGTAAGAAAGCAAAAAGAAGAAGAAAAGAATGATGAATTCGAAAGAGCTGTCAATCATGCAATGGCTGACGTGGATGATTTCCACTCAGCCTATATGAACTTCTTAGATGAGATAGAACATCTAAAGATTACAGATTACTTTGCTGAACCCTTAGCTTTATTATCTGCTAATGGTCAGTTTATGGAACTTGTCGTAAAAGGAAGATTTGATGATATTAATGATACTATCAAAGATGGGAAGGTTGATGACTTAGAAGGCTTTAGAGCTAAAGTATTGGCTGAAGTATTTAAGTATTATGAGGGCGATGCACCCTTTTAAACTAGGGTTTGTAATATAAATAAACTAAAATAACAAAAAGGAGAGGATCATATATGAGTCACTTTACAAAAATTGAGGTTAAAATCGATAGCATTAAGGCGTTAGAAGAGGCACTGGAGCAGATGGGGTATGAATCAATCACTGGCAGACACACAATGAAGAATGATTTCAGTCAGTCAAGAGAAGTTGATCTTGAAGTTAAGGAACTTCCTGTTGGGTTTACTCGCAACGACGAAGGAGAATTTGAGATGGAAGCTGACTGGTGGGGTACAGGAATCAACGGTGACGATTTCGCTGAAGAACTTACTCAGCTGCACTCAAAGTATAAGACCTTAGATAGCTTAAAGCAGGACGGCTGGAAAGTTAAGAGCGAAGAGACCATGGAAGATGGCCGCATTAAGCTCAAGGTAAGCCGCTGGAGCTCCTAAATGCCAAAGAATAACCAATATGAGCGGGTCAGGTACCTACTTGAAACGGTACCTGCAACCCGTGAAAGTGACCAGTTACTTACTGTAATGTACTGGAGAATATTTGACGGTATAGAAATACCAAAGGATGTTGCAAAAGATATAGTAGAAAAAGGGGCAGTACCAGAATCCCTTACTCGATATAGAAGAGATGTCCAAAGAAACGAAAAAGAACTTGGCATATTGGAGGATGATGAGAATGGAAATGACCAGACTTAAACCTGTAAATGGTCATGTACTTTTAAGACTGGATGAAAAAAGTGAAAAGTCAACTGGAGGTATAATCTTACTTGACGAGTCCAAAAAACCTTCTACCACAGCTACAGTGCTTGGTGTAGGTAACGGGATAGATGATCAGATTAAACCACAGGAAAGAGTTATTGTTAAGCCTTATGCTGGTAAAGAAATTGAAATAGACGACAAGCAGTATTTATTAATAGATGCTCGTTACATTATTGCTACTTTAGACTAAAAAAACTTGAGGAGGAATTTATTATGGCTATGGAAGAAATGGAAGTAATCATTGGTAAAGACGGAGAGGTTCAGTTAGAGTACAACGGTAAGAAAGGTAAGGCTTGCATGGACGCTACTGAACAGGTTGAGCAGTTAATTGGTGAGACTAAGGAACAGAAGAAGACTGGTGACTATTACAAGGGTGATGGCCCTCGTAAAAACTGGAGAAGTAATTACTAAATAAAGCTAGTAGTGGAACAACATATAAAGCGGCGGGCGTGAGCTCGCCGCACCCTAAAAGGAGGTATATTATATGAATATTAATTTTAGTCTTAAAGACCTGCAGAATGCACTTAAAACAGTTAAGTATGCTATTCGTAGTAAGACTAGCATAGATTTACTGCAGGGTACAATGTTTGAAGTTAACGATGAAAACTCAGTAAAAATTAAGGCAACAGATCGTTCTCTTGGTATCGAGTGTGAAGTAGGAGCTACAGTTGAAGATGCTGATGATATTTTAAACACTCCAGATTCAAGGTTTGTTCTTCCTAAAGATTTTGTTACTCTTGCTAACAGCCTTAAGGGAGATGAAATAGAAATAGATTATGATAGTGAAGATAAGGTTGCTGAAGTATCATGTAGTGGTAATCACTTTACTTTTAATTGTGATTCAGCTATTAATTACCCGGTCTTCCCAGATAGAGAGGATGACTGGCAGTTTGAAATCTCTCAGAAACTCTTAAAAGACTCTTTAAAGCGGGTCTCAGTTGCGGCGGCCAATGATAAGGATGGCACTCAAATACTCAATGGTGTTCTTTTTGAGGTTACTGAGGATACTATCTCACTGGCAGCAACAGATAGATTTAAACTTGCTAAGGAAACTTTAATGGAAGTTACTTCTCCTCTCGATGAAGTGGACGAGGTAATACCTAATGAGTTGATTAAGGTATTACTTAAAGAGTTAGCAAATGATAGTGAAGAAACTGTTAGTATCTGTTTTGAAGAAGATAAGATGTATTTTGAGATAGATAATGATATGACAGTTAAGATTCATAGTTCTAAACTGCATGGCGATTTCCCTTCTATCTCTCAGATTATTCCTACAAGCAGCAATCATGAGCTTACTGTAAATAGGAAAGATATGATTGATAACTTAAAGATTTTAAAACCTCTAACTTCTGAGTTTATTATCAGAATGGATCTTAACACAAGCAAGGAAAAGCTGTATTTTACAGCACAGGGAACAGAGGCTGGTGCTGGTTATACTTCTATCCCGGTAGAAGAATTTGACGGAGAAAGTACTCATTTAACCTTTGAGGGAGATTCTGTACTTAAAGGTCTTAAGAGTCTTGACTCTGAAAAGATAATCTTTAAACTTACTAACTCCGAGTCTCAGGCTCTTATGAATATGAATCAGAATGATAACTATGATTTTGTATTTATGCCACTTCGGACTGATATCGAGCCAGAAGAAGAAGTATTAGAAGTGATTGAAACTGAAGAAGAGGAAGTACTAGAAAAAGAGACTGAAGAATCAGCAGAAGAGGTAGTTGTTGCTGAAGAAGTTACAGAAGAAAATGCAGAAATAGAAGATGTTGCTTAGAAAACAATCACTAGAGGTGTTTTTTATGACAAAGCGATTGATTAAGCTAAAAGATGAAATAGAGCAGCTGTATCAGGCTGCTCTTGAAGATAATCCCAACAATATAGATTATGAAGTAAGTATCTTATATGATATTAGATTGATACTTAATACTTTAGATGAAGTTGGACCAGAAGAAAGAAAGACCAAGCTGGATAAACTCAGCCCTAAGATAAGAGAAGGTCTTTCTATAAAAGGAGGAGAGTATTAATTGAATATAGCAATAACTCAAAACTGTAACTTAGACTGCCCGTATTGCTTTGCTCCTAACGGGGAGTCTAAGGACCCAGAGCTGAGGATGACAGAAGAAGATTATGACTTTGCAATAAACTTTTTTAAAAGGTCAGGCAACAGAGTATTTAAAATATTTGGTGGAGAACCTACTATCCATCCTAAATTTATGGAATTCTACAAGAAAGTTATATATGATCCTTTCTTTGAGAAGATAGTTCTCTTTACTAATGCTTCGTTTGATGAAGAAGTACTTGATATGTTTATTAATATGCCAGAAGAGCAGCAAAAGAAAATGGTATTTACTATAAACTATAATAATGAATCAGTAACAGAAGACCTAACTGATAAGATAAATAATAATATTCTTACCCTGGCTAGAGAAACTAAGACTAGAGTTGTTCTAGGATTAAACATTTACAGCACAGATCAGGACATAGATTATTTTTATAACATGATAGAATCTGCTCCAAAGGGAAGGATACATCGAGTTAGATGGGCTATTACAAGTCCAGGTGATCCAGATGAGAATAAACTGAGTCAGAGAATAACTCCTTCAGATTGGGAGAAGGGCCTTGAACACCATAAAAATTTACTTCCTGTAGCCGCAGAGTTTTTAAAACAATGCAAGAAAAAGGGCATAAAAAGTTTTGTAACAGATTGCACTCCATATCTCCCATGTGTAATGGATACTGAGGTTATGGAAAAGATACTCAAAGTTGCTCCAGAAACATTGGAAAGACAGAGCTGTAAGATTGCCCTTGATGTATTTTATGATTTAACAGTAACGAGATGTTATTCTACTGAAGCACTTACTAATGTTAATCTAAGGGATTTTAAAGACCAAAAAGATACTATGGATTATTTTTATCATACAATAGATAGATATAGGTTTGCAGTTGCTAAAGATGACTGTAAGGAATGTGTTGCAAGATTAAGCAGCACCTGTCAGGGTGGATGTATGGCCTATCAGTTAGATTTAATCAACCAAAAGCAGATAGAAGCATGTGAAAGCTGTAATGATAAGTGTAGATTTGTTGGTACTATCCCAGGTACTGAACATTTAACTGATTACGAAAATAACAAGATAAGGAAAAACAACTTGGGAGAAGGGTATAGGTGTTTTTAAATGAAGCAGATGGATGAATGTTTAGAAAGAGCCTTTGCCGGTAAGAAACCTCTCGCTAAGAAGTGGAAGTCGATAATAGAAGATGGAGTCTTATATCTTTATCATTATCATCATCTTGTTTTGGTATATGATCTTGAAAGAGAAATCACATATCATCAGTGGTATGAGAAACCTACCGATAAAAGAGGACTTGATGCTGCAAAAGAATGGTTATTAGAAAATAAGGGGTTGAAAGTTGCATGATTTATAAGTATAAATGTGAAGGCTGCGATGAAGTAAAAGAGTTAGAACAGAGTATTAAAGATGATCCAGTAGATGAATGTCCTGATTGCGGCTCTGAAAATTTTAAAAGAGTGATAACAGGTGGTTCTGGGGTCTTATTTAAGAGTCCTAACTTTTATGTAAATCAAAAATAGGGGGTGCCGCCGATGGCATTTGTCTCAGTAATTATTTTTATGACTATGGCAGCACCTGCTGCTGATACTAATATAGAAGTCTTAAAGTTAACTGCTGCTTTTTTGGCGGCGGTTAACTTTGTTTATTACTTTTTTCACTATAAAACAGAAACTGAGTACTACAAAAGAAAGGTAGAAGAATCAAAGGAGGTGTCTTCAGATGGCAGAGAAGACTAAAGAAGAAATTTATCAGGAAGAGATAGAACAGTTGAGTGGAGCAACTGTAGATTTTTAAAGATACCAGATAAAGAAAAAACTTTAGGCTGGATATAATAAAAAAAAGGAGAGGTATGAAGATGGATATAGATATTAGATGTTTTAAATTCACTCCAAACTACGAGTCCCCATTTAAGAGTACTCTAAACGAGATAGATATAGATGATCTAAAAGTTGGTGATTATTTTGTTGCAAGAGATGATAATGGATTTATTGTTAATAAAGATGGATTAAGACAGATATATAAAGCAGCCGGTGAACCATATATTATTGAACACGAAGGTAAAAAACACAAAAATATTGATGTTAATCGTGTTAATGATATTACTTTATATAATATATTTATCCTATCTCAGGCTGAAAAAATAAAAGACTCTGAAACTGGTAAAAGTATTTTTAAGATTAAAGCAGAAAATGTAAAGTAAAAAGGGGATGTATAATATGAGTCACTTCACTGTAATGGTTGCTATTGATGGTGTAGAAAATGGAGAATTGCAGGAACACGAGCTTAAGGGTTTAGTCAATGATAAGCTGGCCCCATTTCAAGAGAACAACATGGGAGATTGTCCAGAAGATTATTTAGAATTTAGAAACTTTGAAGAAGAGTATTTACCAGAGTACGAAAATGATACCAGAGAAATGTTAGTGGGGCCAGATGGTAGTTATTATTCTACTTACGGAGATAAAGCAGGCGAGCTAAAGGATGAATATATTGAAACATTAGACGAGGTAATAAGTCACAGATTTGAACCCTATCATAGAAAAAAGTTTAAAGAGTTTATAGAGCACAAAGGATACAGTTATCAAGAAATTCCCTATAATGAACTTTTTGAAACTTTTGAGGAATATATGCAGGAGTATCATGGCTTCAATGAAAAAGATGAAGATATGGACGCTTACGGTTACTGGTATAATCCTAATGCAATGTGGGACTGGTATCAGATCGGGGGCCGCTGGCAGGGCATGCTCTTGGTTGAAGAAGGAAAAGGTATTAAAGGAGAAACTTCTTTCATGAATGATGAGGAAGAAAGTCCACTGCCCGGTTTTGAATATGTTGACATGGCACAGGTTAAAAATATAAGGTTCAACAAGATGTATGAACTTTCTTATGAGAGGCTTGCAGATAAATATGACGAGGCTTTTGAAGAGTTTCCTGTCACTATTGATTATAATACTAACGAAGTATTAGAAAAGTACAAAGAAAAAGAAGGCGAAGATGCTCCTTTAGTTTCTAACGATATGAAAGATGATGAAAGGAAAAAGAAGCTAAAAGAATGGGCTAAAACTCAGGACGATATCGAGAAGGTAGATGTCAAAGCTGGCATGAGAAGTTTAATCTATGGTATAAAGCCTGGTACTACAAAAGAACAACATCAGGAAACAGCTGCACTATTTACTACCTATTCGGTCTTAACTAAGGACGGCGAGTGGGTTAGTAAAGGTGATATGGGTTGGTTTGGCATGTCGGCTAACGAGTCTGAAGATTGGACAGAAGCATATCATGAGAATTTTATTAATCAATTAAATGGAGAAGACTATGTAGTCATAGTTGACTGTCACATATAGGGGGTAAATATGTTTGATAAGCTATTAAAGTTTTTTAAAAGTGATTCATCTATAATCTCTGGTGACAATAATACAGTGGCTGGCAGGGATATAAACTCTGCCGGCTCTGGCCAAAGTAATATTGTTATTAATGGTAAATCATATGAGGGTAACAATATTAGTATTTCTAATGGAGAGGTTCGCGTTGATGGAGAAAAAGTAGATGATATCGATGACGATGTTAGATGTTTAAAGATAGAGGGCGATATAAAAGGAAATCTTACTACTGACCTTGCCGTAAATTGCAACAATGTAGAAGGAGATCTAAGCTCACACGGAAGTGTTAATTGTGACGATGTTTTCGGTAGTGTATATTCTAAAGGCAGTGTAAACTGCGATGATGTTGGTGGAGATGTTAAAGCAAGTGGAAGTATAAATAGCTTATAGGAGGTAAATAATGACTGACGATAGGACTTACTTTAGATTTAGACCTAACTATGATAAACCGATCAAGAGTACAATCAACAAAGTAGAATTTACTGATATTAAAATGGGTGATTATATATTTATTGCCGAACCAGACAATGAATTATATGTAGAAGAGGGAGGTTACCCACTTTTATTAGTGTCCAGTGATATATATGAAAAAGAAGTTGACGGCGAAGAAAATGTGAAAACTTTTAATTACGAAGCCGTTGATGACAGAGAAATATATCTTATTTTATATACAGCTATAGCAACCTATACTGATAACGAAGAGCTGGAGGCGGTGCTTAATGCAATTAAATAAGGTTAAAGAGCTGATCACCAGGAGGCGGCGACAAATCCTGGTGCACTCTGCTATTTACTACAGATTTAACAGTTCGGTAATAAGCGACCACAAATTTGATGAATGGTGCAATGAACTTGTTGAGCTCCAGAATAAACATCCCGAGATCGCTTCAGAATGTCCATATAACCACTCTTTTCATGATTTTGAAGGACAGACCGGTTATGACCTAAGAGAGATGGGAAAGCATGAAATTATGGCTACAGCTCGTGCTTTAACTGAAAACCCATACGTAAAAAAGAAACGCGAGGAAAAACCAACACTTTTTTCGTAAGGAGGTAATTAAATGTTTATAACTTTTGACGGAGTAGATGGCTCTGGTAAATCAACACTAAGAAACAAAGTTGCTTATGAGCTTGGTGAGCAATACGATATAGATGATAAGATACTCTACCAGAAAGAGCCAGGTATAACCCCAGTAGGAGAAGTAATGCGCAAGGTCCTGCTAGATAAGGATGATGCTTATAGTGTTACTCCTAAAGCTGAGTTATTTATGTATGCTGCTGACCGCGCCGCCCATTATGAGCAAATGTTAAAACCAGATTTAAAAAACGGCTATATTGTAATGTGCGACAGATATTTTGAAAGCACCTATGTCTATCAACACTTAATTAGAGGTGTAATAGACAGAGAAGAGTTTAGAGTTATCCACAGGATAGCAACAGATAATTTAATGCCAGATATTGGTTTTATTATACATTCTGAATACCCACATAGTTTAAAAGGTGACAGAATGGATCAACAGATGGCTGGATACAGAGCAAGAATAATAGATTTATATAAGTCAATTAGACACGATCCATACTTTGATTATGATATCTATTGTATTGATACAACAGAAGGCAACTGGCAAGAATATGTAGATTTCATGGTCGATAAAATAGGAGAAAAACTACAAAAGGAGGCCGCATAATGCCAAAATTTTTTGATACAGTTGCAGGACATAGATTTACCGAGAAAACACTACCAGAGCTCATTAGTGAATTAAAGAAACTAAATGAAAATGTATCATCAGCAACAGAAGAATTTCTTCCAGAACTAAAAAGATTTAACGATAATATGGAAGAGCTTATCGAGATTAAAAAGCGCTATCCTGAAGACTCATATGGTACTAATCCAGGAGCAGAAAAAGCTCTGCAGATGATAGTTGACGCATTAAAGGAGGAATAACAATGGCCACTTATGTCTTTGGCGATATTCACGGAGAACATGAACAGTTAGTTGAGTTACTAAATAAAATAGAATACGACCGAACCTCAGACCAGCTCATATTTTTGGGCGATTATATCGACCGGGGCCAGAATTCCCTTAAGACCTATGAACTTATATGGAGACTGGCCGATGAGAATAAGCGTAATGTTTTCCTAAGAGGCAACCATGAACAAATGATGATTGATTCAGTTTTAAATGGAGAATCAGATAGTCTCTGGACCTACAATGGTGGTAGCACTACACTTGATGATTTCCATTATGATAGAAAAATGCTGGAAGATGCCGCTAAATGGTTTAATTCTCTACCTATTGTTCACTCAACAGATGATTATATATTTGTCCATGCCGGCATTAAGCCAGGACTAAGATTACATGAACAAAGTCCAAGTGATATGCTGTGGATAAGACAGGAGTTTATATATGCCGACGCCGAAGATTTTAAAGATGATCGAGTTATAATAGCTGGCCATACTCCTTTCGAAGAAGTTATGTTCTTCGGTAAGATGATACTTTTAGATACCGGCGCCGGCAAAGGGGGACACTTAAGCTGTCTTGACCTCAATGAAGGTAAAGTTATATCTACTTCTAGCTCTGAGAAAGCAGTTTAATCTTAATATCTTCATCGGTTGCCGCTTTTAGAAACATCTCCATAGATTCTATGTATTGATTTTCTATCCACTCTTTGATGAAATCATTTGGGGCACTGATAACAAAAGTGCCTCCCTTAAGGTCTATTGGTGCTGTTTCGTGAAACCAGGTATTAAAGCTGGCATTGTTTAAGACAGATTCCAGAAAGTTCAGCATTTGCTGATAAAGGGTCTTGAAGTTGTTTTTGTCAATTTTCTTTTTTATATATTTTTTCTTTATTTCTGAAATAGTCTTTGGTGTAGTCTCTGTAGTAATCTCTGGTACTGTTCCTTCATCATGAAGGTTGGATCCTTCACTGTGCAGGTCGGATGCTTCATTCTGAAGGTCGGATGCTTCATCATGAAGTTTCGTTCCTTCACTGTGAAGGTTGGAGACTCTATCTACTATCACAGGGTAATTATCAAGAGAATATCCAAGTTTCAATAAGTCTATCTGTATCTTTATAATGTCAATTCTATACTGATATGTATGATCTTGTGGATTATTTGGATTTTTTCTTCTCTGAGCCCAGGAGTTATCCACAATTTTTTTAAGGCGTCTCTCCATGGTTGTTGTAGATACTCCAATCATTAGTTCATCAATCATTTCTGGAGCAGATTTCCATATCCAGCCGTTTTTAAATTCATATGCGTCATCGGCTGTCATATCCAGTCTTTTCTTTTCTTCTTTGAGCATTTTGTCATAGTCTTTTACTCTTTCTGACCAGTAGATGAATTGATTTAAAACCAGTGCTGTAATATAGTCTCCAGTAAGTTCTACAAGTTCTTCTTTGATGACAACTCTTTTGAGTTTTTCAGGTTGTTTTCTGACATTGCGTTTAGACATAAAAAATCTCCCTTTCTTTTTTAGATAGGGAGCAACATTCGACTAACTGGCCGCAACATATTTGTCTACTTTTTCCTATAATATTCTTGACGGGTTTGGGATGTTATGATATTATAGAGTTAAGGATAAATAAGTAAACATTTTGTTGCGGAGTAGCTAGCGGGCTGCTCCTTTTTCTTTGCGTATTAATGTAAATTATTTACAATCTTAGCATATCTTTCAACATATCTTCGGAGAGGTTTCTTTCTTCTTTGTATTTGTTAATAATAAGTTCAAGTCCCTCTTCGATGATTTCATTAAGTCCGTCTTTTTCAATGCCCTGTACTGATAGAAGAAGCCTGACAGTTCTAGCCTTATCCAGTAAGTTTTTATCCAGTTTTGTATGGAAATTAGTCCTGTCTTTTTTGGTATTTGCGGGCATTTTGTTACCTCCTAATGGTAAGTATTTACAGTGTGGACATTTGTACTTAATTAAATTCTACCATACACTTTTTATTTAGTCAAGAGAGGTGTGAGAATTGTCTAAACAATTAATAGCTTTATATTTGTATGAATTAGAGAATGTTGGTCACGAAGATGATCCTAGAAATGAACAGAGATTCTGCGAGTTTTGTTATCTACATGAGGAGGGAGAAACAAATACAAGTTACAATAAACTATGTGAGGGGTTTGCCTGTGATGAAACAGAAGAAATAATAGAAGAATTCTTTGATTTTTAGCCAAATCGATATTTTTTATATAGAAATCAATAAAAAGGAGTGTTAATAGATGGATATTGTAATTAAAAGAACCGCTGATTGGGAGGCTTTGTATATTGACGGTGAAAAGGCTTTAGAAAATCACTCTCTACCAACATACGCTATTGTTGAGGCAATGGGTTATGATTATGAAGATGAATATATACCAGAAGATGAAGTAGATTTAACTACTTTTCCTGAAAGACTTGAAGGTGAGAAGTACGACAGAACTTAAATCCACAAAAAGGGGTGTTAATATGGATAAATTACTGTTAAAAGAATATGTTAAGTGGGAGGGTTTTCCTCAAGAATTAAAGGTACAGGTTTATTATGACAAGGGTGGTTGGAATGTTTTTAGTGGCGACAAGGAAAAAAGAGGTTATTACCTGTCAGTAACTCCAGTTTCAGTAACAAGAAGAGAAGATGGATCAGTTTTAATGGAAGAAACATCTGCTTTTAGTGGAATAAAGATACTGATTAAAGAAGTTAACAGAAGAAGTAAGAAAAGAAGTAAGGCTGCTGTTAAAGAAGCTCAATCAGAAAAGAAAAGACTTATAGAACAGGTTATAGTTAAAAATTCATAATTAAAAGTAAGCTAAGGAGGAATAAATATGCACATTGAGGATATCAATATACCAAACTATTTAGATCCAGATGATGCTATAGTTCAGTCTAGAAAAGAGGGCATGTCTCATACATCTTGGATAAATGAATCAACTGGAATTATTATAGCAGTCGAGTATTCAGAGGATCATGGGACTGCTGTCTTGATTTATGAAAACTTAGATAAATATCTAGAGAATTTTGAAAATAGCTGGGTCTTAGAATATAACTCAAAAGATTATTATTTAGAAAATTTAAAGTTTGTTAATGGGTAATAAGGATGAATAATATATAAATCCAAAAAGGGGTGTTAAATATGGGAGTAGCAACAAATTATAGAGTATGTCCAAATTGTGATCAATATAAAATGAGATTTTCAGTTGATACAAGAAGTGCTGAAAGCTGGGGAGAGTGTGAAAATTGCGGTGTTACAATCGAAAGGTGATTCCATACAGTTAAAGCACAACGGAGAAGGATATATCTTAAATACAGGTGATTTCTCAAAGGAAAACGAAGAGATATTTGAATACTTAAATGCTAAGGCTGTTTTAGACCTTCCAGGCTTTATTCAGTACTGCATGTTGGATAAACAGGCAGTTGTAATGAGGGATATTTATCACTCCCAAGCTGAAGTTATTGAGGGGACATCTTATGAGATAACTAAAAATAGAATAGACAAAATTTCTTTACATCAATAGGGGGAATAATAAATGAGTGATATGACGCTTGATGGAGTTATAGTAGAAAAAATTGTAAAGATCGACGCAATAGAGGTCGGAATTGATGACAATGAAAGATTAGCAGTTTTCAGTGGTGGATTAGGGTTAGGATATGACATAAAACATAGAAGTGATATAGAAATAGTTAGTTTAATTTTAACCCACGCTCATTGTAGTAAAGAAACTGCACGTAAAATTTATGAATGGGGTATAAAACAAATCAGTTAATTATCTTTTACGATATTGTCGATTACTACAAAGGAGCTGCAGAAGTTCAAGTGCGGCTCCTTACATACGAAAGAGAGGTATATCAAAATGGAAGATTATGTAAAAGAATATGTAAATAAACATCCTCATATAAAAGCCCAATGTCCTCACTGTAGAGAAGATACTATGGATTATATAATCCTTACTGAACCCATCGAAGGTGCAACAAGAGATGTTACTCATGCTTATGTATGCAGTCAGTGTCCTAACGTAATGATCGAGTATTCTTTTCCAGAAGACGCTATAAGACTTAAAAATTATCTTAATAGAGAGGAGAATAAAGTTGAGCGAAGTTAGAGAATATGAAACATCAATTTTAGAAGTGGCCAACATGTTTTTATCAAAGGAATACTATGACAGAACAGCATTAAGTGGAATGTGTTTTCTGGCCCAGGCATATTATTTGTCGTTTTATGACGAACCTTTTTTCGAAGAAGAGTTTTTGGGTGGAATCCACGGTCCACTATGGGAAAACGCATTTGATTACGAGATAATTCAGGATGGGGATTCATTTAAGTATGGAGATCAGGACTTTGAGTTTAACTTTAATCAGCAGCAGATGATGGTCTTAGACGCTGTAAGAAAAGATTTTGATGAATACAGTAAGTATGAGTTACTTGCAATACTAAAAACTTATGATTGCTACAAAGATAGTAGGTTAAAGTTGCAGGTTACAGAGATAGGTAATGAAGTGATACCGAAAGAGGCTATCAGAAAAGACTTTGCTCCACTATTTGACTTTATATTAGAATGTCCAGATTGCAAAGAAAAGGTAGATGGAAAGCTATCAACAGAAAAGAGAATGAATATAGTTGAATGTAGTGAATGTGGTACGAGGTTTATAGTAACACCAGATGAAGAAGTATTTGTTTATAAAGGAGAGATGTAGTAATGAAGATACAATCACTTAGTCTTGCTGTGCCCGCCGGATGTCCTAATAACTGCAAGTTCTGTGTGGCACATATGGACAGGACTAAATATACCAACCATATGGAAGAAAATTATCAGTTTCACCATTTATATTGGGATGATTTCAAAAAGAAGCTGATGTTTGCCCGTGATAACGGCTGTAATACATTAATGCTCACCGGTGATGGAGAGCCTCTTATGAATCGTGAGTTTTTAGAAAAGTTTGGTCATATCAATAACGGACTTTTAACACCGTTTCGCTGGATAGAGCTTCAGACTTCTGGAGTATTCTTAGACGAGGCCTATTTAAGATTTTTACGCAATCATGTAGGAGTTTCGGTTATAAGTTTATCTGTATCCAGTTTAAATACTAAAGAAAATATAATGCAGAATCAGATACCAGAACAGCTGCAGTTTTATATTCCTTACGTCGCCGATATGATTAAAAAGTATGATTTCACTTTAAGATTCAGCCTTAATTTAACAGAGGCTTTTGATGATATGTCTCCTGCAAAGATACTTAACGAAGTAAAAGAACGCGGAGCTGATCAGGTAACATTTAGACAGTTATATAAGAGTGGAGAAAACACTAAAGAAGATAAGTGGATAGAAGAACACGGGGCCAGTGGACGAACTATCAATGATATAAGAGAATATATTAAAAAGAATGGCGAGCCTATGGCCATATTACCCTTTGGTGCCACTAAGTATTCTATTCATGGAATGTCAGTAGTACTTGATGAAGACTGTATGGCCGAAGAGATTAAAGACACTTATAAATACCTGATTTTGCGCCCCGATGCTAAATTATATTCATCGTGGGATAAGAAAGAATCAGTATTATTCTAAGGAGGTAAGAATATGGACAGGGCAATGAATAGAATTAAAGAATATTTTATTAATATACTTACCCAAAATGTATGGCTTGTAACCTCTCAGAGATTTACAAGTAAGCTGCATATAAATAACATTAATCATGAGATAGCTCAGTATATTAATAACAAGTACGAAATAAAAGCTGTAGGAAGTTCTTATTCCCTAGAAGAAGAGGACAATCTTTTTAAGGCGAGAGCAAGCACAACAAACCACGGGAATAACATCTTCATAGAAGTAGAACATGATCGTGATATCTATTTTGAAGACAGCTTTTATATGGCCGCTAGAAATCTTGAGTATAACTATAAGGAAGAAGTAATACGCCAAATTGTAGTGGCGAACAATCTTTTGACTTATGATAACATTGTCCTTTCCATGTTCGGAGAAGATGCCGTACTTGAGAAATTTGATCTCCAAGAGGCTTATGAAAGATATGTTATAAAAGAACTTGGAGAAGATTATATAGAACAGTTATTTGATGAAGAATTTTGGATAGTAGAGGAAAAAGACTTAGAATATGATGATTATGATTGGGAGAATTGTTATATAGCATAAGGAGGTATATACATGGGAACAAGGCATTTAGTTGGGATAGTAAAAGATGGCGAGTATAAGGTTGCAAAGTACTGTCAATTTGATGGTTATCCAGAGGGTAACGGAGTAGATATTCTCACATTCCTTTGGGACAAGTTAGACATAGATAAACTAAAAGAAAGAGTGGATCATGTAAAAGAGCCGGACGAAGAAAAACTTAAAGAATTATATTTTGATATTGGTATTGATATCGAAGGTCAATCCTGGCAATTAAGCCTAGATCAATCTAAAGTTTTTGAAGAACAATACCCGTTACTTCATAGAAATACAAGTTCTGAGGTATTCGAGTTAATACAGGAATCAAAAGATGAAGATATCTATATTAAAAACAATATCGATTTTGTAGTAGATTCTTTATTTTGTGAATGGGCATATATTGTCGACTTGGATAAAGAAACCTTTGAGGTCTATGAAGGTTTTGTGGGTGAACCGTTGCCTGAAGATGAAAGATTTTATGAGTTCAATGATAAAAGTGATGGAGAATATTATCCATGTGAGCTTATTAAGTCTTATGACTTATTCGAGCTGCCTAATGAAGAAGAGTTTGTAGAGTTTTTTGAAGAACGTGAAGAAATAGCATAAGGGGGAATTAATTATGTCAGATACTTTAGATAAAATTCAAGAAGGGGAAGAGATGGAAATGCCATTGGACGAAACAGCAGATGAACCATCAGAAGATTCATCAGAAGATAAAGAAACGGCTGCCGAAAGAAAAAAACGTATTCTTAAGCCATATAGAGATCGTTTCGACAGGAAAAAATTTAGTGAGATACTTACTGACTTAAATGAAGATTTTAATATATCAGATCTTGGAGAAAAAATAGGATATAGTAAAGGTTATTTAAGTGGTTACAAAACAGAAAATAATCATATTCCTATGCACCCAAACGCAATAGAATCTTTAGTAGAAGAAACGAATGGAGCCGTAGATTACTGGGAACTGATGCACGTTTGTGGTTACTTTCCAGAAGATAAGCCATATGAGCCTTCTAAAAATAAAGATGAACTGGTACAGGGAGACACTTTTGAAACTGGTGGCCATGCCTGGTTAATTGAAGGTAGAACAACAGATAGAAATGGTACTGTTAGATATCTTGCTAAATCAGAAGAAGATAGAATTGATATAGTAAGCCCTAATTTTATTGGTGAGGTATTATAAATGGCCGGGGTCATACCAAGACAATTAATAGAAGAAGAGCTATGTGGTTATTGTGACTATGATGAGGGAGAGCCCGCTGTTAAAGGCGGGCCTAATGGCCCAATCTACCTATGTACTGAAGCAAGATGTGAGTTAGCATACCAAAACTACAAGGACGAAAAAGGAGAAGAGCTAAGGCGCCACAAGGCAAGAGAGATGGATGGATCTTCTAAAGATATTGAGAACTTTATAAATAAAAGGGAGGAATTATTATGAAAAAGTTTAAATTTAGAATATACTGGACAGAAAGATATGATGCAGATGTTGAAATAGAGGCTGAAACAGAAGAAGAAGCTAGAGAAAAGTTAGACCCTAGAGCTAAAATAGATGAGGTATCAGAAGCTGGAGCTACCAGGTATGGAGGTCTCGATCTTGAAAGTTTTGAACTTTTAGAATAGGAGGTACTATGATAAACCTAGAAGTAGAAAGAAAGTATAGAATATTTTTCATGTCCGAATATCTTTTAGATAAGATAGAAGAGTATGATCATACCAGTCAGGATATTACGCAGCATTATCTTGAGATAGAAGATGATTATGAGATAAGAATCAGAAGAATTGTTTCCAAAGATGGTGTAAAATATACTATGACCAGAAAAGATAAAACTGACGGGCCAGCTCGTGAGGAAAGTTATGCAATAGAGCTTACTGAAAGTCTATACAAACATCTCAAAATGGTTTCTAAGGGCAGTATTAATAAAGAACGCTTTACTATACCTTTAGAAAACGAACTCGAATTAGAGCTTGATATGTACTATGAACAGTATACTGGTTTGGTAGTAGGAGAGATAGAATTCAACAATGAGGAAGATTACCAAAACTTTGACCAGTCTTTGCTTGATCCCTACTCAGATGGTATGATATTAGATGTAAGTGATAGAGATGATTTTAAGAACTCTTATCTTGCAACTCATGAACCTACTATAATAAAAGCTGATTAGAGGTGTAAAATATGAATTGTCCTAGTTGTGGTAAATATTATGATACTGGTAAAAGTTTATGTCCTGAATGCCTTTCCGATGCTAGAGAGAGAGCCCAGGAGAGGCGTGACAGGCTCAAGGCTGAAGGCCTTTGTTACAGATGCGGAGAAGTGTATGTAGGAGATAGCTCATATGCACAGTGTGATTCCTGCCGCGCCGACAATGCTAGAGATGAGAACAAAAGATATCATCAGAGAAAAGAACAGGGTATTTGCACAAAATGTGGAGAAAGAGAAGCCAAAGAAGATACCACTCTATGTAGTAATTGCCTTGAGGATAAGAAAAATCTTTATGATTGGCGAAAAGAAAAGGGGTTGTGCCCGGATTGTGGCAAAGAACCAGAAGATAAACGTTATGTTAAGTGTGAATCATGTAGAGAAAGAGTGAGAGAAGCTCAAGCTAAATAAAGGAGTGATTTTATTGGAATTTAATAATTTTCAATTTAAGCCAGATTTATTAAAAGAAATGTTGGAAGAAGCTGTTGACAATTTCGGTACTGCAACAAAATTTTCCGCAGAGGTCGGTGTTGATAGAACTTATATATCAAAGTATATGAATAAAAGAAAAAATAAAGCACCAAGCCCAAAAGTATTATTAAAAATATCAAATAATTCTAGCTTAGATTATATAGACTTAATGGTAGCTGCAGGGTATGTACCAAATTACTTTTCAGAAAATAACTATGTAATACCTAATATAGACCACATCGAAAATTTTAAAAAGTTAATCGATGGTACTTATATAATAGGCAAGAACAGAATAAGATATAGTTACGATGAAGAAAACAAAAAACCCTATTTTTTTGTTGATACTCAGTCAGGGGTCGAAAAAGAAGTCGTAGAGGGAGAAGAAGATAAGATAATAATAAAAGAAGTAATTATTTATGAAACTGTTGAAGGTTACCATAGATTTACTGACGCACTGGAGGCCGCTAAGACCATTTAATTGGTCGGCGGTCTTATTTTATTATAGGAGGGATATTCATGAGTGAAATATATACAGAATGTGTTGTCTGCGGCCAGTCTTTATACTTTGGTGAAGAGGCATATAAGCTCCATGACGGAGAAGAAGAGTACATCGGCTTAGACTATTGCATGGAAGAGTATGCTCTTGAGCATTTAGATGAAGATATCGAACTGGATGATGAGTACACAGCTTTGGATTATGCAAGAGACTTTTTGGCTTCACTTACCCATACTCCAACCAAAAGAGAATATGATCTTAGAATAGCTGACATAAAGGCCGATGAAGAACTCTTAAGAAGAAAAGAAGAGGAAGCTATTCGAAGATCAATTGAAAAAGTTTCTGCCTAAAAGAAGGATTTATTCCCTCTTTGTAGAAATAGATATTGTAGATTACTACAAAGGGGGAAATATCATGAAGAAAGTTTTTGTTTATCTGGCGGTGTTGTTGCTTTTATTTACAGCAGCTGCAGCCGCAGAAGCTCTTCCTAACAGCTGGCCAGTGGGAGTAAACCTCTGGACTATGACCGAGGACGAGTTTTATAAGACGATGGGAGGTTATCCAAGTTATAGCGGCTATGAGAAGAATGCCAGAATGGGTGCGATATCTCCAGACGGTAATTATATAGCCTATGTTAAACAGGGCCCAAAGATCGTTATTAGAGAGTATACCGACAATGAGAGAATATTAGAAGAAATACCCTACGGTGTTAAGCCGGTCTGGTCAGATGACAGTAATACTTTATATTTTACCAAGCTGACTGAAGTTAATGATGACCTAAGACATTACTGGTACCGTTATACGAATGGATTATATGCTGCTTATTTAGAGGATGACTTTGCTGATGTTGAGCAGCTATCAGACTTAAAGGTCTATCCTAACTCATTTGATTCACACATTAATAGACTTCTTTTAACCTGGGTGCGCCCTGAACACAAAGAGTATCAGATAGTCAAGATGAATCCAGATACTTATGAGATTAAAAGAACGGGGATTTATGCACGCGATGCTATTCCAGCTCCTGAAGGTAAAGGCATGGCCTTTGCTAAGATAGCAACTCCATTGTTCTTTATTCATCCATATGATAAACTGGATGTAGATTTATTGTATGTCGGTCACGATGATGTCTATTTCGAGAACAATGGTGAAAGATATGTAGTGCCGAATGATTATACCAAGGACGGAGATTACTTTATAGTCTCGAGGCTTTTTGATTATAAAAAGCATAATTCTAATGATGAGACTAAAAGATACTACGGTATGTACGCTATAGATCGTAGTACTGGAGAGATGCAGGAGTTTCTTGCTAATTATTTCGGCAATTTCGAGGCCAACTTCAGAAAAGGAACAAATGAATTAGTATTTACTTCCAGGTTAAGCTGGTAAAAGGAGGATATTATGCCAACTAAAGATGAAGAAAGAAGAAAGTATAAGGGTATCTATAATCGTTTTATGATGCAGCCTGCCAAGATAAGCACAACGGGATTTGTAAGACTATATGTATTGTATATGTTAACAGAAAAAAAGGATGAAATGTATGGTTTAGAGATGATCGAACAAATAAAAAAAGATTTCGCTCACGTATCAAGATGGAAACCTAACTCCAGTGTTATGTATCCAATTCTAAAAAGATTGTCGAACCAGGGATATTTAGCTTATTACAAGGAAGATCCGACTACTAACAGTAGGAAGTACTATAAAATAACACGAGCCGGCAAACAATATTACAGAGAACAAAAGGATAAGTATCAGCCTATATTTAATGAAGCAATATCTATGCTTGAGCTGGCCATAGATGAAATATACGGTGGATAAAAATATTCTCCGCATGTAGAGATATGTGCGGAGTTTTCTAACGAGGTGACTAATATGGAATTTGAAGATATTAAAATAGATATACATCTTAAACCGGCCGAGCATGAACTAACATCGGGCAGGAATTTTTATTGGTGTATTATGATATGTAATGACCCTTTAGGAGATTGGATTATGACCGGTTATGATGGCTGGGCTAAGTCGCCTCAAGAAGCCTTTGAGCAAGGATATGAGACCTATCAAGCGAAGAAGGATATAATAGAGGGGTGATCTTATGCAATTATTAGGAATAGTTTTTGTAGTAGCAGTATTTCTTAATTTCTTGAGACTATTAATACTCGGAGATGATGAAGATGGTAAGTAAAGAGGTAAAAGATATGGTAAGAGAAGCAGGAGAGGAAATCTTCCCTTTAGATCATGTATACGGAGAAGATATAGTGATAGGTAAGGATTATAGATTAGAAAATGGAGATAGGATAACTATTAAATCAGGTCAGTATTGGGGAGAACATGGAGTTTCTAACTTCTGGTGCTGGTATAATCACGATAAACAAAAAGAGGAACATGGTTATGGAGGATTTTATAAATTAGAGGAGGAGATAAATATGAGTCCATATAGCGTTGTAGGTTTTAACTTTGATGGTGTTAATGTAACAGTTAGAGTAAGAGATGATAGTGCAGGGGAAGAAAGAGATGTTACTGTATCTGCAGAAACTTTCTGGAGTATGACAGAACCAGCTCGAGACAATGAGTGATTATAAATTTGGAGATGTTGTAGAGTTTATTAGTTCTAGTGCTGTGCCAAGAGGTCTTACTTTCAGACATGGAGAAGATATTGTAGTATTAACAAAAGAAGGTAGTGGGAGGTATGTATGCGTTGGGGAAGCACGCCTCAGCGCTTCTAATATAGGATTTGTAAGAAAAAGTTCTATGCGGGGCCCAGTAAAAGAAAATCTTACAGAAAGTAAGTCTTTATTCTTTAAATATGTTGATACTATAGGGGTTGATAAAAGTGTTAGAATTTAGTGTTAAGGAGGGGGATTTTGCTTTATATAGTCCCCCAAGTCTTACATTAAAAGAACATGCCGAGTTAAAAGAAGAACTTGGAGAGCTCCAATTCCCTGCCTTTACAAGAAGAGGTAAAGGATATTATACTACCGTTTATATAATAGATAAAACAGAAAAGGGTTTATTATGTATGGATGTTGAGACTCCAGGGTTTCCAGTACAGGAGGTACGGATACCTGCAGCACTGGATAAACGTTATTCATCTCCGCCAGGTATTAATTTACATCCTAAATCTTTAATTGTTAAGTATATAAAGGAGGTAGTTGCTAATCATGGCTGATGGGTATAAGAAAGGCGATGTTTTGCATTTTGTCTCCTTAAAAGGTGTGTGTAGCCATATTTATCTTACAATCCTTAAAGTAAGAGGTGATCAGGAATATGATTGTTATTGTTCTTCAAGTGTTTTTGATGGATCTAATATAGGTACAATTACAGATTTAAAGTATGGTCTAGGCCCCTTAGAAGGTAACATAAATAAAGATAAGTCATTAATTTATGAATATATAAAGGAAGTAGAGGTGGCAGCTAGTGGAGATTGAAGAAGGAAAACTATATAAATACCTTAAAGAGCCAGAATCAATAGCATTTATACATGGAGAAATCAATAGAATCCCTACTTATGAAGTTAATACAGTTATATTTACAGTAGAAGTACAGGAAGATGGAGTCTGGGTATTTGATATATTAAGAGAAGTTGTACAGTATAGAAAAGTAATATTAAAAGAATCACTGGTGCCGCTTACTAATCCGAATGCCTTTATCAATGGAGGTAATCACTTACTAGCACTTAAGTACATAAAGGAGGTTGAGTTTGTTGAGTATAAAAAGAGGGTCCACGGCGATATATGATAAGGGTCACAATAATATGTCTTCTAAAGATTTCGTATTTGGTAAGAAACCCTGGTTTAAAAATAATACTCCTGTCTTAGTGCTTGGTATAAATAAAGTTGGTGATATGGTTTGTTTAGAGCTTTATGGAGAAGATGATCCTGAACCGCGCCCAGTTTATCACGATAAATATCTGCATGAAATAGAAGACCCAAAAAATATACTCGATATAGAACCGAACTCTCTTATTATAAAATACTTATTGGAGGTGAAGTATGATAGATTCAGCGATAACTCATGATGATGTGTTAAGAAAACTTGAACATGCAAGTATCATAGCTCACAATGGGGCCACTTTCTTATGTGGTATGCGTGCTCGTATTGAAGAGAAGGAACAGGTAGAAGTCGATATTTATGATAACTTAATCGAAGAGCTGGAAACAATGTCTGAAAGAATAATGGAGTGCCATGAAGAACTAACTCAGATGATAGACGACAATAGAAAGGGTGATCTTAATGAAGCAATTGGGAAATGAGGAGTATGCTTTAGCTTATCTTTTAAGTATCCAGCATGGTGGGGACTACAATATGTTTACTGAACACCACGAAGTCATGGAGCATGCCAGAGAAAGAGAAATGGAAGAATTAATATCTTATGTAGATGGAGACTCTGATAAGTATCTTGAACTCTTAGATAAGATAGAAGAGATGGACTTGGATTATACGGCGACCTGCCCGGTATGTGGTGAGCCTATTACTGAATTAGAAGAAAGAGTATATAAAGAAAAATGGAGCGGTATTTATGAAGCCCTTGAGCGTTCTGGTTGTGATAATCTGATAGAACTTTTGGACAACCATCCTGTTGAAAGGAGTCCTCAATGAGAATAACTAAAGATGGAGATAAGTTTAATTTTGAGGGCGTTAATGTAGAAGAGTTTAGGTCTATATATTTAGGTCTTAGCTGTGCTAAACATACTGGTATTAGGGAGCTTGAAGACTTTGAAGATATAATAATCAAGAAAGAAGAAGAAGGGGAAGACGCAACTCAAATAAGAGAGACACATGATAAAATTGAAAGGTACTATATGACAATGGTTAGGTTACTTGAGCTAATGGATGAATACGAATAATATAGATAAAGTTTTGGCCACCCTATTTTTTCTTTTCGGGTGGCCTTTTACTATGTCAAGACTATTTATTTACTTTCTCGAATAACCCACAGTGACATTTCCCTGTCTCAATAAACTCTACGCAGGGGCAGATATTGTCGTCTGATTTCTCTAATTTACAGGGACAATACCCGCCTTTTTTCTTGAACCCCTTACGCAGATTATCTAAAAGCTCTTTATTATCTGTTAGTTTAAATTCCATTATCTAATAGGACACGCTCCAGACTCACATGAGCTTTCGTTGACTTCTCTCTCAAGCTGTTTAGTTTCATACTTAGAGACAAGACCAGGGTTGAATCTTTTCATGTTTTCTACTCGTTCGTTATATTCTTTCTCGTCGATTTCCTCATAGGGCATTAAGTCATAGAAAGCATCGTTATAAGATAAGAATGAAATACCTACTACATCATTCCAGTTTTCCCACAACCATTCTTCTACTTCCTCCCACTCTTCATCTCTTACATGAACAGTAATAGAAGCGTTATGATCAACATATTCTCTCATGAACATCTTATAAGTTTCTAGCTGTTCTATGGCTCCGACATCACCTTTTACTTTTCCTTCAGGTGCTTTAACAGGGAACTCGATAACTAATGTTTCTGGGTCATCTGGGTCCTGACCAACTTCTGGTTTAACAGGGTAGTCTAGTTCCTCACATACCCGGGCCAGCGGATCAGAAGCAGAGATACGAACTCTCCTTACATAGTACTTACTATGATTATAATGTAGACCACTTGATACGGTAGGCATTTGAGTTTGAGTGCCTTCTGGCTTTACGGTTGTAACTAATTTAGATACATTACCGTCTAACTCTTCAGCGATTTCTTCAGCAGCATCCTGCCCTGCATCCCTCAACTTACTCAGTAGATTAGCCTCTGTACTTTTGTCCATATCGGTTGCATTAACCATATCCTGCCATCCAGTAAGTGATAGGCCGATAAGTCTATCTCTATCGTTAATATAGCCCCACTCTGGCAGTTCAAATTCTATGGTGGCCATTCTGTATCCTGCTCTTGCTGACAGCCTCTGAGCCTCAAACATAGCCTCTTCATTAATTTCTCCATTTTCTACAAAGCTCATTACATTAAGAGATGTTAGGTTACATACTCCCTTAGAATCCAATAGTATTTCAGCACAATTATGCGCAATGAGACCCTCAATAACGCCCCAATGAACACCAGGCTCAGTAAAGTCAAATACTTCTTCTTTTCCTGCTGGTGTTACGCTACTTACTTTAGGGGCTTTTTCA
>Ga0163219_100068_pt1 | contig 25802 bp, 13 predicted proteins | sample MSEWel2016_04_06_FD_113150 | JGI IMG/M metagenome (GOLD analysis project Ga0163219, IMG submission 113150) | Subsurface microbial communities from deep shales in West Virginia, USA - MSEEL Well Study Marcellus 3H_2016_04_06 ...
AAATTACTGTGTTTAAGATTAAATCACCCTCTTTTGAGCTAACTGTGGAAAAAGGTACTTAAATAAGTTATAATATAATCAGAAAATATAAGTTTATAAGTCTATAATAATACCCGCAAATATTATCTAATTTATAATTAGATAATATTTTGAAATGGGTATTTTTGTTTATCGAGATTTTAATACAAAGGAGGAATATAATGTTTAAATTCAGAAGTACTATATTAATTTTAATGCTGGTTTTAGTAGTAACTCTAGTAGGTTGTAGTGGAAGTGACCAATCTGCTAATAACGAGAAGGTAGAGACATCTAAAACAGCAGAAAAGACTCAAGATAAAGCTGATAATTCTACTGGTCAAGGAGCAACAGGAGCACCTGTTAAAGTTGGCAAATATGGTGAAGCTCCAATGTTACATGCTAAAGTGGAAGCAGGTGAATTACCACCTGTAGATGAAAGATTACCAGAAGAGCCTATGGTAGTTGATCCAGAAGATGAGGTCGGTTTATATGGGGGTACTCTTCAGTTAACACAGTTTAACACTGATAGTTTAGGTATTCCTGGACAGCTTAATTCAGAGGCTCCACTTACACACAATAAAGACTTAGATCATCTAGAAACTATCGGAAACTTCGTTAAAGATTGGAAGTTTACTGATGGTGGTAAGAAATTAACTCTTTATTTACGTAAAGGGGTGAAATGGTCAGATGGAGAACCATTGACTGTTCATGATTTTGTATTCTGGTTTGAAGATGTTATGCAGAATAAGGAGATCAGTCCTATATTCCCAGCTTGGTTAGCTCCAGGTGGAGAGCCTATGAAAGTAAGTGCTTTAGATGATTATACTTTAGAGTTTAATTTCAAAATTCCTTATTATGGATTTATTGATTGGATAAATGGTTATTGGTATCGAGGTATGGACTTCTTTATACCAGCTCACTATTTAAAGCAATATCATGTTAAATATAACCCTGATGTAGTTGAAATGGCTGAGAAAGAAGGATATGGTTCATGGGTTCAATTATTTAATGAACAAAACTCAGCAATCTTTACTGATCCTAAGCCTGTTGGAAGACCAAGACTTTCTGCTTGGGTAGTAAAAGAGATAACTACCACTGGTAGAGTATATGAGCGTAACCCTTATTATTGGAAGGTTGACTCAGAAGGTAACCAATTGCCTTATATTGATAAGATCAAAACAATTATTACACCAGATGCAGAAACACGTAAGTTAAAGATACTTTCTGGAAATATCGATTATGCAAGTGCTTTCCTTTCTTTAAAGGATTATCCTACTTTCAAGGCTAATGAAGAATCTGGAGGATATGATGCTTGGATAGGAAAATCAATTTGGGCAAATAGAGTTACTCTTGGAGTTCAACATCAATATCAAGATGATCCAGTTATGGCTAAGATCTTAGCGAATAAGAAGTTCCGCCAAGCTCTTTCTATAGCAATTAATAGAGAAGAGATCAACGAATTGGTATTCTTAGGTCAGGGAACTCCTCGACAGTTAGCTTATACACCTGGTACTGTACCGGTATATAAAGAGGAATGGGCTCAATCTTATGCTCAATATGATCCAGAAACAGCTAAGCAATGGTTAGATGAGATTGGATTAAAGGATAATGATGGTGACGGATATAGAGAAAGACCTGATGGAGAGATATTAATCCTTAATCTAACAGCGAATTCCAGTAGATCTGTAGCAGTTGAAACTTCTCAATTAGCTCGTGATTATTGGGAAAATATAGGTATTAAAGTTAACCTTAAAACACTAGAAGAAGGATCTTTATGGCAACAACTAGGAAATGGTAAGAGTCAAATCTTGACTCAGTTTATGACAGGTTCTAGACCACCTTGGGATCAATATAACCCTGCTATCCAGACACATTATGAATGGGGTAACTGGTTTAATTATTATAACCCATTTGATGGAACAGTTAGAGATATTCCTGAAGGTGCAGATGCTACTAAACCACCTCAATATGCAATTGATTGGTATACTTGGGGACAAATGATTCCTCATGTTAACGAAGAAAAACAGAAAGAACTTTTAACTAAGATTGGAGATATGGTTGCTGAGCAAGTGCCATCAATTGGAACTGTTGGTATGGCTGGACACGTAGGAATCTCTAATAAAGGACTTGGTAATGTACGTAGAGTTGGAGATAACCCTTCTGTAGCAGCAACTAAGAATGCTTATGTTGAGCAATTCTACTGGAAAGATGCAGCAAGAAGAAATCAATAAGCTACAAAAAAGTTGATTAAGAAAATATAATTTCAGAAATCATATTCATTCGACATCTGTCGGATGAATGTGATTTTTAGAAAATGATAGGGAGGAGATTTCATTGTTAAACTATATAATCAGAAGATGTCTAATGGCAATTCCGTTATTGATTGCAATCTCTATTGTTACTTTTATAGTAATTAAGTTACCACCTGGAAGTTATTTAGAGACTTATATAGCAGAACAGCAAAGATTAGGTGGGGAAGTAACACAAGATAGAGTTGAGGCTATTAAGCAGCGTTATGGCTTAGGTCAACCAACTTATGTTCAATACTTTAAATGGATTAGTGGTTTTCCCCGTGGAGATTTTGGAATGTCCTTTAAAGCTCAGCAACCAGTTGCAAAGATAATTAAAGAGAGAATAGGGTTTACAATCTTACTTTCTTTAGCAACTGTTTTATTTACTTGGAGTTTAGCCGTTCCGATAGGTATTTATTCAGCAGTACGCCAATATTCTGTCTTTGACTATGTCTTTACCTTTATTGGTTTTATAGGGGTAGCAATACCTAATTTCTTATTGGCATTATTCTTAATGTTTATAGGTGTTAAATTTTTCGGAGCAGATCTTAGTGGTCTTTTTTCAATGGAATACATGGGAGAACCTTGGAGCTTCGGTAAATTTATCGATATGTTAAAGCATCTTTGGGTACCCGTTGTTGTAGTAGGAACAGGAGGTATGGCTGGACTTATCCGTATTATGAGAGGGCAGATGCTAGATGAATTACGTAAAGCTTATGTTCAAACAGCAAGAGCAAAAGGTTTATCTGAATATATTGTTATTGTAAAGCATGTGGCTAGAATAGCTATCAATCCCTTTGTTAGTACAATCGGATGGATGTTACCAGGGCTTATTTCTGGAGGAACCCTTGCTGGAATTGTATTGGGATTACCAACTCTTGGTCCAAAGCTTCTTGATGCACTTAAAACTCAGGATATGTATTTAGCAGGTACAATTATGATGCTATTGAGTTCCTTAACCATTATCGGAACTTTAATTTCAGATATTCTATTAGCGATAGTTGATCCTCGAATCCGTTATGAATAGGAGGTTGTAGTATATGGAAAATGAAAGTAATATTAAAATAAATGAAGATGTTTCAGTAGATAATACTGATCTTGAGCGTAAGAAGCCAGCTTCGCAATTTGAACTTATCTGGCGTGACTTTAAAAAGCATAAGGTTGCAATGTTTTCAATGGGATTTTTAATCTTATTGTATCTATCTGCGATATTTGCTGGCTTTCTTTCAACTTATGATCCTAATCAACGTTTTACTGAGTACACAAATGTTGCTCCACAACGAATCCATATTATAGGAGAAGATGGTTTACAAAAACCCTTTGTTTATGGGCTTAAAGGCGAGCGTGACCCATTAACTTTAGCTAAGATTTATAAAATAGATGAAAGTAAAAAACATTCAGTGAAATTTTTTACTAAAGGACATCCTTATAAATTATTAGGACTATTTAAAACTAATATTCATCTTTTAGGTGTTGATGAAGGTGCTATGTTCTTATTTGGAACTGATGGTTTAGGAAGAGATTTGTTCTCTCGTACTTTATATGGTGCTAGGATCTCCTTATCAGTTGGTTTTGTTGGGGTTGCTATTACTCTTGCTTTAGGACTTATGATTGGAGGTATATCAGGTTATTTTGGAGGGACAATTGATAATATCATACAGCGAATAATTGAATTTATAATGTCTATTCCACCAATTCCTTTCTGGTTAGCTTTATCAGCAGCACTTCCTCCAGATTGGTCGGTACTTCAAACTTATTTTGCTATTACATTAATTCTATCGATTATAGGATGGACAGGTTTGGCTCGTACAATCAGAGGACAGGTTTTTGCTCTTAAAGAAGAGGATTTTGTTAAAGCTGCTCACTCTTTTGGAGCCAAAGGAGGTACAATTATTTTTAGGCATCTATTGCCAAATTGTATGAGCTTTATTCTGGTAAATGTTACTATGGCAATACCTGCAATGATTTTAGGTGAAACAACTTTAAGTTTCCTAGGTCTTGGTCTTCGTCCACCTGCTATCAGTTGGGGAGTATTGTTGATGGATGCTCAGAATATAAGAGCTTTAGCTGACTATCCTTGGCTCTTTATACCAGCAGGCTTTATAATAGTTACAGTTTTAGCATTTAACTTTGTAGGAGATGGGGTAAGAGATGCAGCAGATCCTTATCATTAAACCTTGTGTAGAAAGTGAGGGGAGTTAGAATTATGGATAAAAAGAAGATATTAGAGGTTAAAAACCTAAGAACCTATTTTTATACCCATGAAGGTGTAGTTAAGGCCGTTGATGATGTTGATTTTGAAATCTATGAAGGTGAGACCCTAGGAGTAGTTGGAGAGAGTGGTTGTGGTAAGAGTATGACATCTAAATCAATTATGAACCTAGTTCCTAAGCCAAAGGGCAAGCTTGAACCTGGAAGTAGCATTAAGTATTATGGTTTAGATGAGGTTGTTGACATTACTTCACTTTCTCCGCGTAGTAAAGAGATGAGAAGTCTGCGTGGAAATGAGATGGCGATGATCTTCCAAGAGCCGATGACATCATTGAATCCAGTTTATACAATTGGTTCTCAAATTATAGAGGCTGTTCGTTTACATCAAGGTGTAAGCAAGGAAGAGGCTAGAGAGATAGCTATTGAAATGATTAGAAAGGTGGGGATTCCTGCTCCAGAGAAGCGGGTTGATGAATATCCCTTTGAATTAAGTGGTGGAATGCGTCAAAGAGCAATGATTGCAATGGCGTTATCTTGTAATCCGAAGTTCTTAATTGCTGATGAGCCAACTACAGCCTTAGATGTAACTGTAGAAGCTCAGATTCTTGATTTGATGCAAGACTTACAGGATGAATTTAATACTGCCATTATGTTTATTACCCATGACCTTGATGTAATTGGTGAGATTGCTGATAGGGTAATGGTTATGTATACAGGAAAGGTAGTAGAGACAGCAAGTGTAGATGAAATTTTTTATAATCCTAAGCATCCTTATACTAAGGGGTTATTGAGTTCTATACCAAAGATAGGAAATAAAGAAGAGTTAGTTCCAATCGAAGGTACTGTTCCTAATCTTACTGAGCTCCCTAAGGGGTGCTATTTTGCTCCTCGTTGTCCACACGCGATGGATATTTGTAGAGAGAAGATGCCTCCAACATTTGACATAAATGAAGAGCATTCAGTAAAATGTTGGCTTTCTGAAAAGGAAGGGGGTAGTATGAATGAAGAATAATGATATAATACTCGAAGTTGAAAATCTAAAGAAGTACTTTCCTATTAAGAAAGGTCTTTTGAAGAAGGTTGTGGGGAATGTAAAAGCAGTAGATGGTGTAAGCTTTAGTGTTAAAAGAGGAGAAACAATTGGAATAGTAGGAGAGAGTGGTTGTGGGAAATCTACAACTGGTGCCTGCCTTTTGAAATTGACTACTCCTACTGCTGGTAGTGTGAAGTATTACAAAGCTGATGGTGAAGTAATCGATATTCTAACAGCAGATGATGCTACCTTAAATGAGCTTAGAAGAGATATTCAGATGATTTTTCAGGATCCAAGTTCTTCCCTTAATCCTAGAATGTCAGTTCGTGATATAGTTGCTGAGCCTTTACGGGTCCAAAAGATTGGTACTAAAGCAGAAAGAACTGAAAGGGTAAGGCAATTATTAAGAAGAGTAGGATTAAGCGATTATCAAATGAATCGTTACCCTCATGAGTTTAGTGGTGGTCAGAAACAGAGAATTGGAATTGCTCGTGCTCTTGCACTAAATCCTAAGATTATCGTCTGTGATGAACCGGTTTCAGCTTTAGATGTTTCGGTTCAAGCTCAGGTTCTAAATTTATTATCTGATTTGCAGAAAGAGCTAGGGTTGACTTATCTATTTATAGCTCACAACTTGGGTGTAGTAGAACATATTAGTGATAGAGTTATAGTTATGTACCTTGGCAAGATTGTGGAGATTGCTAAATCAGATGATCTTTATCAAAAACCTCTTCACCCTTATACTGAGGCATTATTAGGTTCTATACCTGAGGGAGATCCTAGATCTAAGAAGAAGAGGGTTAGACTAGAAGGATCAGTACCAGACCCATCTAATCCGCCAAAGGGATGTAATTTGGCTCCTAGATGTCCATATGCTTATGATATTTGTAGAAATGAAGAACCTCCATTGAGGAAAATGGATGAAGATTCTGAACATTATGTTGCATGCCATTTTGCTAAAGAGTTGAGGTTGTACGGATATGATGACCTTATCAAGAAGATGGAAGATGATGATAAGGTGGATGATAATAAGAAAGATGAAGATAATAAATAAAAATTCTAATAAATTTTATTAAAAGTTGGAAGGTGGTTATTGATTATGAATAAAGCATTTTTAAATTTAGATGTTAAAAAAGGAAAGATTAATAAGAATATTTATGGTCACTTTGCAGAACATTTAGGAAGATGTGTTTATAAAGGAATCTGGGTTGGTGAAGATTCTGATATTCCAAATACTAGAGGGATTAGAAATGATGTAGTTGAGGCTTTAAAAAATATCGATATTCCTGTTCTTAGATGGCCAGGAGGATGCTTTGCTAGTGAATATCATTGGAAAGATGGGATTGGACCAAGAGAAGACCGTCCTAAGGTAATCAATACTTTATGGGGCGGAGTAGTAGAGAACAATCACTTTGGAACCCATGAATTCTTTGACTTATGTGATCAACTTGAAACAGAACCATATATCTGCGGTAACGTAGCTAGTGGTACTGTACAAGAGATGCAGCAATGGGTAGAATATATGACCTTTGATGGTAAATCACCTATGGCTGATTGGAGAAAAGAGAATGGAAGAGAAGAGCCTTGGGATTTAACTTATTTTGGTATCGGTAATGAGAACTGGGGATGGGGAGGATTTATGCGCCCTGAGTATTATGCTGATCTGTACCGTCGTTACCAAACCTTTGCTCGTGATTATGGTGATAATAAGCTTTATAAGATTGCTGGTGGAGCAAATATCGATGACTATAATTGGACTGAGGTTTTAATGAGAGAAGCTAAGGACTTCATGAGTGGTTTAAGCTTACACTACTATGTTCATCCAGGTGGTTGGGAGAACAAAAAGAAAGCTACAGGATATGAAGAGGATGAATGGTTTGAAACTATGCAAAAGACATTATACATGAATGAATTGATCGAGAGACATACTACAATCATGGATAAGTATGATCCTGAAAAGAAAGTAGCTTTAATTGTAGATGAGTGGGGTGGATGGTACCAAGTTGAAGAGGGAACAAACCCAGGATTCTTATATCAACAAAATACAATCCGCGATGCTTTAATCGCTGGTGTAACTTTCAATATATTCCATGATCATTGTGATCGAGTACAGATGGCGAATATTGCCCAAACAGTTAATGTACTACAAGCTATGATCTTAACTGATGAAGAGCAGATGATCTTAACTCCAACTTATCATGTCTTTGAAATGAATAAAGTTCATCAAGATGCTACTTTATTAGCTTTAGATTTAGAATGTGAAGACTATGAGTATGGTGAAGAGAAGATACCAGCAGTTAGTATAACTGCTTCTAGAGATGCTGAAGGGAATGTCAATATTACTCTTTGTAACTTAAATCCTAATAAAGATATTAAGGTTGATATTAACTTGATTGCAGCTGAACTTAATCTATCTAATGTAAGTGGAAGAGTGTTAACTGCAGATACAATAGATGCTCATAATACTTTTGAAAATCCAGAAGTAGTTAAACCTGCTGAATTTACAAATGCGAAGTTAACTGATTGTGGAGTTGAAGCTGTATTACCTTCAAAATCAGTAGTTTTATTGACATTATCTTAATTAAATAAATCAGATTAATCTGATTTGATAGATTTCTTAACCGATTAGAATAAGTTCTATAATATTTTAATAAGGTTCTAATCGGTTAGAAAACATTCCAATATTTGAAAATATATAGCAGTTTCTACAGGTTTTATATAAGTTATAAATAGATTTTAAATAATTTTGCGAATATTATGAATTTAAAAGAAATCTTTCTTAATTATTTGAGTTAGTTTTTAACTTTCAATTTGTTTCATTACAGATTAAAGACAATTAAATAAGGTATAACACTATAAACCTATAAGCCTATTATCAATATCATTAGCTCTTAAATGATTATATGAAATAGGCTTTTTTTAATAAGGGAGGTAATTTATGTGAAAAAAAGATTAAATATAGATTTATTATCCATATTACTATGTCTATTATCATTCTCTATTGCTTTTTCCATAAATGTAGAAGCTATGTCATCAGCTCCAGTAGAAACAGAAGCTGGAGGAGGATTAATAGCTCACTTTACTTTTGATGGTAATTTAGAGGATAAAACTAATAATTTCGTAGAAGGGAAAGTTACTGGAGATCGTATTGATAATAGCGGTGGCTCAATTACTTATGATGATGGAATTAAAGGTCAAGCTGCTGTATTTGATGGTCAATCAGGTCTTCGTTTAGCAGATGGATTGATTAGAGATAATAGCTATAGTGTATCTATCTGGCTAAATCCAAAGGAGATTACAGATTATACGACTACCTTTTTTGGAGCAGTACCAGCAGATGATGCATCAAGCCAATGGATTAGTCTAGTACCACAAGGACCAGCAGGACGTACAATGATCTGGTCTGGGGAGAATTGGTATGATGCAGCAACTAATCTAACAATTCCAACAGAGCAATGGACTCATGTAGCCTTCACAGTAGATAATGGTAAAATGAAGGTCTATTTAAATGGTCAAGAGCAATTTGCAGGAAAAGATTTTCCTGATCTCTTTACTAACAAAGAAGCTGTCTTTGCTTTAGGAGTTAACTATTGGGATAAACCTTTTGAAGGGATGATAGATGACTTACGTATTTATGATGAAGCTATTTCAGCAGATAAGATAGCTAAGCTTGCTGAAGGAGCAGCTGAGTTAGAAGTACCAGATGAGGTTATAGTACCAATAGATCCTAATAGTGTATCTGTCCATGATCCGATGATAATCGAAGAAGATGGTACCTACTATATCTTCGGTTCTCATTTGGGTGCAGCTAAGTCTGAGGATTTAATTAGTTGGACAGCAATAGGGAATGGTTTTACTCCAGATAATCCTATTATTCCTAATCCAACTAAAGAACTAAAAGAGGCTTTAGAATGGCCAGATCCAGAGGATGCTGTAAGTACTTGGGCTAAAAGTCCTATCAAGCTCAATGGCAAATATTATCTATATTTTAGCTCTAGTGCTTGGGGTGCAACAAGATCAGCTATCGGGTTAGCTGTTGCTGATGATATTGAAGGACCTTATAAATATGATAGGATGATAATTAAGTCCTATAATGAAGGAGAAATAAACGTAGAGGGAGTTTCTCATGATCCTAATATTCATCCAAATGCAATTGATCCTCATGTCTTCTTCGATGCTGAAGGTAAGCTATGGATGCTTTATGGATCTTATGCAGGTGGAATCTTTATGCTAGAAATGGATCCTGAAACTGGATATCCAAAATCAGATAATACTTATGGTAAGAGAATCACAGGTGGAAATCATAATCCTATGGAAGGATCTTATATTCTTTATAATCCAAAGACTGAATACTATTATCTATTCCTTTCCTTTGGTACCTTAGCTCCAGATGGTGGATATAATATCCGAGTGGCTCGTTCTAAGAATCCAGATGGACCATACTTCGATCCTCAAGGAAATGATATGGCAGATCTTATAAATGTGGATGGAAGTAATTGGGCTAATGCTGAGCCTTATGGGGCAAAAATGATTGGTAACTTTGCCTTTGTTGAGTCAAAGCTAGGTTATCTTTCTCCTGGACATAACTCAGCTTATTATGATGAAGAGACTGGCAAGATGTATGTTATCTTCCACACCCGTTACCCAGGTCAAGGTGGAATCCATCAGGTTAGAGTCCATCAAATGTTAATTAACTCTAAAGGATGGCCTGTAATTACTCCACAGAGCTATAAAGGAGAAACTGTTGCTAAATACTCTAAAGAAGAGGTAACAGGAATCTATCAATATGTAAATCATGGACACGATATCCAAGCAACCTTTGGAAATCCTGGTGGAGATATAAATCTATCAGAGAATATCAAATTGGCTGCAGATGGAACTATCTCTGGAGCAGTTGCAGGGACTTGGCAGCTGACAGGTGATTATACAGTTGATCTAACTATTGACGGTGCAACTTACCATGGAGTCTTCTTAAAGCAATGGGATAGAGGACTTAAAAAGAATGTAATGACCTTCAGTGCTTTATCTAATGAAGGTATCTCTATTTGGGGAACTGAGGCTGTAGGTGATATATCCTCTGAAGATGAAACAGCCAAAAATGATGTTAGTGAGGATATTAATGTAGATATAGAGGGTGGCTTAATAGCACACTATACATTTAATGAGAGTTTAGAAGATACAATTGGTAGCTTTGCAGCAGGTAATGTTGTTGGAAATACTATTGATGCTAAAGGTAGTGGTACAATTACTTACAGTGATGGTGTAATTGATCACGCTGCTGTATTTGATGGTAAATCAGGTATTCGTTTACCAGATGGATTGATTACTGATAATAGCTATAGTGTTTCACTCTGGTTAAATCCTAAAGAGATTAAACAGTATGTGACGACTTTCTTTGGTGCTCAAACTCAGGAGCAATGGATCAGTATTGTACCAAATGGTCCTACAGGAGATACTATGCTGTGGTCTGGAACAAAGTGGTATGATGCTGCTGCTGGTATGCAGATTGATACTGATAAATGGAGTCATGTAGCAATTACTGTAAAGAATGGTGAAGCTAAGGTTTATATAAATGGTAGCCAGGAATTCTCTGGTAGAGGTTTTCCTAAGGTCTTTAGTGGAGATGATACCAAATTTGCTTTAGCTGTTAACTGGTGGGATGCTCCATTTAAAGGTATGATCGATGATTTACGTATCTATGACAAGGCTATCTCTAAAAATACTGTTAAAGAGCTTGCTAAAGGTTTATAGAGATAATTTTTGCTAGGTGTTAATTTAGGGAGGTTATTATTAAACTATCTTTATAATAACCTCCTAAATATTTTTATTACTAAACTATCTAAAAGGAGGAGTTAATGTGAGAAAGAAAATAAATCTGATCTTGTCATTTCTATTATTATTAACAGTTGTATCTTCTACAGTTGTATTTGCTATGTCAGCTAAGCCAGTAGAAGAAACTGAGTATATAGAACCAGTTGCTAATGAAGATGGTTTAGTAGCATATTATACCTTTGACAAAAATTTAAAAGATGCAACCAGTAATTTTGGAGAGGGTGAAGTTGTTGGTAAGCTTGTTACTAGTAACGATAGCGGTTCAATTACTTATAGTAAAGGTATGAGAAACCAAGCTGCTGTATTTGATGGTAAATCAGGTGTTCGCTTGCCTAAAGGATTGATTACAGATAATAGTTATAGTGTATCCATGTGGTTGAATCCTAGAGCAATTACAGATTTTACAACAACCTTTTTTGGTGGTATAAATGAAGAAGAGACTGGTAGACAAAAGTGGATTAGTCTTCAACCAAAAGGTCCAGTAGGTAGGACAATGCTTTGGTCTGGGAATGATCCATGGTATGATGCCGATACTCCTTTAACAATACCTAAAAAGCAATGGACTCATGTAGCCTTTACAGTAGATAATGGCAAGGTAAAGGTATATCTAAATGGGAAAGAGTTATTTGCAGGAAGAGATTTTCCTGATATCTTTACTGATGAAGATTCTGTTTTTGCTCTAGCGGTTAACTATTGGGATACTCCTTTTAAAGGAATGATCGATGAATTACGTATTTATGATGTGGTTATAGATGAGAATAGAATAGCAGAGCTTGCTAAAGGAGCTGCTGAGTTAGAAGCACCAGATATGATTAAAGTACCATTAGACCCTAATGGTGTATCGGTTCATGACCCTTCAGTAATCAAGGCTGATGGTACTTATTGGGTCTTTGGTTCTCATTTAGCTTCTGCTTATTCTAAGGATTTAATTAACTGGAAACAGTATAGTGATCATGTCCACAATGGTAATCCACTGATTCCAAATGTGACAGAAGAGATGAGTGAAGGGCTTGAATGGGCACAGACTGACACTTTCTGGGCACCTGATGTAATTCAGTTAGAAGATGGAAAGTATTACATGTACTATAATATGTGCAAAGGTGATTCTCCAAGATCAGCTCTTGGTCTAGCTGTATCAGATAAGATAGAAGGTCCTTATCAGGATAAAGGCATCTTCTTAAAATCTGGAATGTGGGGAGAAGCAGGTGCAGATGGTGAAATTTATGATGCTACTATCCATCCAAATACTGTTGACCCTGATGTCTTCTATGATAAGGAAGGGAAGCTGCGGATGGTTTATGGTTCTTACTCAGGAGGAATCTTTATTTTAGAACTTGACCCAACAACAGGTAAGCCTTATGCTGATCAAGGTTATGGTAAGAAGCTATTAGGAGGAAATCACAGTAGAATTGAAGCACCTTATATATTATATAGCCCAGAAGCAGATTATTATTATCTGTTCTTAAGCTATGGTGGACTAGGTGCTGATGGTGGTTATAATATTAGAATAGCCCGTTCTAAGAATCCTGATGGACCTTACTATGATGCGAAAGGCCAAGATATGATCGATTCTCATGGCTCAAGGGGTACCTTCTTTGATGATGCTGCTATCTCACCTTATGGTGTTAAGTTAATGGGTAACTTTGTATTCCACCATCAACTGGGAGAACTAGCAAAGCACGAGTTAGGGTATGTATCACCTGGTCATAATAGTGCTTATTATGATCAAGAAAGCGGAAAACATTACATTCTCTTCCACACTAGATTTCCAGGTCAAGGTGAAGGTCATCAACTTAGAGTACATCAGATGTTTATAAATAGTGAAGGTTGGCTTGTAGTTGCGCCTCATAGATATAGAGAAGAGACTATTGGAGAATATACTGTAGAGGATGTTATTGGTCAATATGAACTTGTTAATCATGGTAAAGATATCACAGCAGATATAAAAGAATCTGTTATTATTAAGCTTAATGAGGATGGTACCATTTCTGGCGAGGTTGATGGTTACTGGGAACTTAGTGAAGGTTATAATGTTAAATTAACAGTAGATGGTTCAACTTATAATGGTGTATTCTTAGAACAGTGGGATGATGGTTTGGAAGAAGATGTAATGACTTTTAGTGCCTTATCTCAAGGTGGAGTTTCAATTTGGGGAAGCCATCTAGATGAATAATTTATCTATATAGATAAATTATTCATCAAAGGAATAGTGATAATATTTTTCGTGGATAAGCGATTTTTAGGGGGGATTGTGACACTTTTGCTCTTAAAAAGTGAGCAAAATTATTAAAACATTTTTCGGGAAAGCTTATTAGCTTTTTTCCCGAGTTACTTTTAGCATTGCCCTAAAAGTAACCAAAAGGTCTAGAAAAGAATTAAAACTCACTACGCAATCAAAATTTATTGAAATTAAGAGATATAGTACTTCTAATTCATAGATTATGCTGTAACTATAATTACTTGATAATAATTGCTTCGTTCAAACAATAATTCTTTTCGCTTTTAAAGACCTTAATTCTCAATCGTACACTGTAAACTGTACACTGAGATAAAAATGTCACAATATCCTTCTATAGTGGTATTTTTAAATTTCGACCTAAAGCTGGATGACTATAAATTAAGAGGTATTATTACTATCCTGATGGAGGGGTTTGATGAATTTTTCAAAAGACAAGTCTTTGATTCTTGTTTTATTACTAGTGATTGTTAACATTTTAGGGGCTTGTAGCAGTGGTGGTAGTGGTGGTGATGAAGCAGATGTAATATTAGGTACAAATAATTTAACAGTGAGTATCCAAAATGATAAAGGTCATTTGATAGTAGCTGATATCATTATTAAAAAAGATGGGAAAACAATTGCTAGTAAAAGTGCTTCGGTGGCTGAATTTAAATTAGCAGAAGGTACTTATGAAGTCGTTGCTACAGTTGGAGCTGAAGAAGAGAATAATAGTGTTATCATGGGTGATACAGATCAGAAAATAACTTTTGATACATTTGCATCTAATTCTGAGATTGATAGCTTAGTAGCCCATTTTAATTTTGAGGCTAGTTTAGCAGATATAACTGATAATTTTACAGCAGGTACAGAAATTGGTTCATCAATTGGTGAAAGTGGTGGAAGTATCACTTATAGTAAGGGGATCAATGGGCAGGCTGCAGTATTTGATGGTAAGTCTGGTGTTCGTTTGCCAGATAAGCTAATTACTGATAATAGTTATAGTGTCTCTGTTTGGTTGAAACCAGACCAGATTAGAGACTTAGCAACAACTTTCTTTGGAGCTATTCCGGCAGATAAGGAATCAAGTCAATGGGTTAGTCTAGTACCAAAAGGTCCAACAGAAGCTCATACAATGCTCTGGTCTGGAGAGAATTGGTATAATGCCTATACCCCTTTAATAATTCCTGTAAATCAATGGAGCCATGTAGCCTTTACAGTAGATAATGGCACGGTAAAGGTCTATCTAAATGGGGAAGAAATGTTTGTAGGTAGAGATTTTCCTGATGTATTTACTGGTGAAGATTCTATCTTTAGTTTGGGAGTTAATTATTGGAATGATCCCTTTAAAGGGATGATAGATGACTTACGTATCTATGATGCAGCTATATCTGCTGATAAGATAGCTAAGCTGGCTGAAGGGACTTCTAAATTAGAAGTATCAAATAATATTGTAGTACCTATTGACTCTAATGGTGTGTCAGTTCATGACCCTTCAGTAATTAAAGCTGATAGTACTTATTGGGTCTTTGGTTCTCATTTAGCTTCTGCTTATTCTAAGGATTTAATTAACTGGGAGCAGTATAGTGATCATGTCCATGATAATAACCCTTTGATTCCAAATGTGACAGAAGAGTTAAGTGAAGGGCTTGACTGGGCACAGACTGAGACTCTTTGGGCACCTGACGTGATTCAGCTCGAAGATGGTAGGTATTATATGTACTATAATATGTGTGAAGGTGGCTCTCCAAGGTCTGCTCTTGGTCTAGCTGTAGCTGATAATGTAGAAGGGCCTTATCAGGATAAAGGTATCTTTTTAAAATCTGGAATGTGGGATGAAACTAGTGAGGATGGGACTATTTATGATGCTACTATCCATCCAAATACTGTTGACCCTGATGTTTTCTTTGATAAGGAAGGGAAGCTGTGGATGGTCTATGGCTCTTACTCAGGTGGAATCTTTATTTTAGAGCTTGATCCAGCAACAGGTAAGCCTCATGCTGACCAAGGCTATGGTAAGAAGTTATTAGGAGGAAATCATAGTAGGATTGAAGCTCCTTATGTACTCTATAGTCCAGAGTCAGATTATTATTATCTATTCCTAAGCTATGGTGGTCTTGCTGCAGATGGTGGTTATAATATTAGAGTTGCTCGTTCTAAAAATCCTGATGGCCCTTATTATGATGCCAAGGGTCAAGAGATGATTGATGCTCATGGACCAGCTGGTACTTCATTTGATGATGAGGCTATTGAACCTTATGGTATTAAACTGATGGGGAATTTTGTATTTCTTAAAGAAGAGATGGAGCCAGCAACAGATCATTTGGGGTATGTATCGCCAGGTCATAATAGTGCTTATTATAATCAGGAAAGTGGAAAGCACTATATTTTCTTCCACACTAGATTCCCAGGTCAAGGTGAAGCACACCAAGTTAGGGTTCATCAGATGTTCATAAATAGTGACGGTTGGCCTGTAGTGGCTCCTCACAGATATGCAGAAGAGACTATCGAAGAATATTCTGTAGAGGATATAGCTGGTAGATATAAGTTTATTAAGCATGGTAAAGATATTACAGCTGATATAAAGTATTCTATTATTATCGAGCTTAATGAGGATGGAACAATCTTTGGAAATGCTAGTGGTAGCTGGGAACTTAATGGAGACCATGATGTTAAGTTGACAATAGATGGCGTAACTTATAATGGTGTTTTCTTGCGACAATGGGATGAAGCAAATAAGCAGAATGTAATGACCTTTACTGCGTTATCTGCAGAGGGAGTTTCAATCTGGGGAAGTCAGATTGTAGAGTAAACTAATGAACAATATTAATTGTTGAATTGATTATAAAGGTTAATGAATTTAGGGGGATTATTATGAGATTATTTTTCTAAAATAACCTCTTGAATTTTACTATAATAAAATTTAAAGTATTGAAAGGGAGGAAGAAATATGAGAAAAAGATTGAAGTCTATACTATCACTTGTAGTACCGATGATGTTATTGTTAGCAATTGTATCATCTACAAATGTACTTGCTATGTCATCTGAGCCAGTAGAAGAGCCAGGTGATTATAAAGAACCTGTTGCTAATGAGGATGGTTTGATTGCTCATTATACTTTTAATGAAAGTTTAGTAGATGAACTTGATAATTTTGGAGAAGCTAAGATTGTTGGTAAGCGGATTGATGCTAAGCGTGGTGGCTCAATTACCTATGGTGAAGGGATGAGAGGTCAAGCTGCTATATTTGATGGTAAGTCAGGTCTTCGCTTATCAAAGGGATTGATTACAGATAACAGTTATAGTGTATCCTTTTGGTTAAAGCCTGAAGAGATCACAGCCTTTACAACAACTTTTTTTGCTGGTTCAGTTGATGAGTCAGATAAACAGAAATGGATCAGTTTTGTACCATCAGGGCCAGGTGAAGAGACTATGCTTTGGTCTGGAAATGACCCTTGGTATGATGGTAGTACTTATATGAAGATAGCCAAACAAGAATGGGTCCATGTAGCTTTTACAGTAGACAATGGTAAGCTTAACATTTATCTTAATGGACAAGAGAGATTTTCTGATGCAGGTTTCCCTGATATCTTTACTGATGAAGATAGTGTCTTTGCACTAGGAGTTAACTATTGGGATACTCCTTTTAAGGGTATGATTGATGATTTACGTATCTATAATCAAGCTATCTCAGCAGATAAAGTAAAAGAGCTTGCTGATGGAGCTAAGGAGATAGTTATCAAAGGACCACAATTTAGAAATGTAGCAGTCCATGACCCAATGATGGTTAAGGAGAATGGGACTTATTATGTCTTTGGTTCTCATTTAGGTGTTGCTAAATCTAAGGATTTAATGAAGTGGGAAGCTGTAGGTAATGGTTGGAGTAACAGTAATCCTGTTGTACCTAATGTAGAAAAAGAATTTAAAGAGGCTTTAGAGTGGCCAGAGCCAGATGCTGAAACTACTTGGGCTAAAAGTATACTAAAGCTTAATGGTAAGTACTATATGTACTTTAGTACAGCTCATTGGGAGTCTCCTAGATCAGCTATTGCCTTAGCTATTGCTGATGATATAGAAGGACCTTATAAGTATCAAGGTATGTTAATTAAGAAGTATGAGAATGGAGAGTACAGTGAAGAGGCAGGAGAGAAGTATGATAATTCTATCCATCCTGGTGTAATTGATCCTCATGTCTTCTTTGATGCTGACGGTAAGTTATGGATGGACTATGGTTCTTATTCTGGAGGAATGTATATCTTAGAGATGGATCCTAAGACTGGTTATCCTAAGCCAGGGCAAGGGTATGGTAAGAGGCTTGCTGGTGGAAATCATATGCCAATGGAAGGACCTCAAATTCAATATAGTGAAGAGACAGGATATTATTATCTATTCGTTTCCTTTGGAACTCTAGCTTCTGATGGAGGATATAATATTAGAGTAATGCGTTCTAAAAACCCTGATGGACCTTATACAGATCCACAAGGAAATGATATGGTTGACTTTATCAAAAAGGGTATTGATGGACGTAACTGGAGAAATGCTGAGCCTTATGGGGCTAAATTAGTTGGTAACTTCAAATTTGTTGAATCAGATCTAGGTTATCTATCTCCTGGACATAATGCAGCTTATTATGATGAAGAGCTTGATAAAATGTTTATTATCTTCCATACTCGTTTTCCAGAAATGGGAGAGATGCATAGCTTAAGAGTACATCAGCTTCTAATGAACTCTAAAGGATGGCCAGTAATTGTTCCTCACCGTTATGCTGGAGAGACTGTAGAAGCATATTCAAAGGAAGAAGTCTTAGGTGTATATCAATATATTAATCATCAGAACGATATTCAATCAACCTTTGGAGTTTCAGGTGGAGATATCCATCTATCAGAGAATATCAAGCTTAATGCTGATGGTACTATCTCTGGAGCAGTTGAAGGAACTTGGGAGAAGGTTGGTGACTATCAAGTTAATATAACTATTGATGGTGACACTTACTACGGAGTCTTCTTAAAGCAGTGGGATGATGGATTAAAAGAGTATGTAATGACCTTTAGTGCTTTATCTGATGAAGGAATCTCTATTTGGGGAAGTCAACTTCCAGGTGATGTAAAGGTTAAAGCAAAAGAAGAAGTAGTAGCCAAGGAACCTGTTGCTGATGAGGATGGTTTAGTAGCTCATTATACCTTTGATGAGAATTTAGAGGATACAACTGGTAATTTTGAGCAAGGTAAAGTGATTGGTAATAAAATCACTGCTAAAAATGGGGGATCAATAGACTATAGTGAAGGTATCAAAGGAGAAGCTGCTGTCTTTAATGGTAAATCTGGTATTCGTTTAGCAGATGGTCTAATTAGAGACAATAATTATAGTGTAGCTTTCTGGTTAAATCCTAAGAAGATTACTCAATTTACGACAACCTTCTTTGGAGCTCAGGCAGCTAATCAATGGTTCAGCTTTGTACCTAATGGTCCTGCTGAAGAGACTATGCTCTGGTCTGGAGAAGATTGGTATGATGCTGTTACAGGTATGACTATTGATGCAAAGAAATGGAGCCATATCGCTATTACTGTTGATGAAGGTGATATTAAGGTATATGTAAATGGAGAGCAGAGGTTTGCAGGTCAAGATTTCCCTAATGTCTTTACTAATGCAAAAACTCTATTTACTTTAGGAGTTAACTGGTGGGATACTCCATTTAAAGGAATGATAGATGATTTACGTATCTACAATAAGTCTCTATCTGCTGAGAAAGTAAACAGCTTAGTGAAGTAATAATAGAAGTATAAGAGTATAATAATACCCATGATTAGCATCTTATTTAGATTAATGGATGACGAAAGTGGGTATTGTTATATTTTAAGGGATTAATAATATAGAAAGAAGGTGTGTAAGTTTGCACAAGTTGAAGGTGGATTTAAGCGAAGATACTGGAGAGATCAGATATGGAGGAATTGGTTTTTTATATGGCTTAGGTGATAAAGGTATCCCAAATTATAATACTTTAGCTCCTTTAAAGATTCAGGTTGCTGCCCAAAAAGCACCTGAAGGTCTACAACATCCTAATGGTGATGCTCTAGAGATAGCAGATATCTATAAAAAATCTGGTGGTAAACAGATTCAAATCTATATGCAGGATGTTTACCCTAAGTGGCCTTATGATGAGGCGGACATTGAAGATTATTTAGAGAAGGTAGAGCTTATTGCTAAAAAGGTAGCTGCTAACTCAAATCGTGAAATCTTTGCCTATGTTCCTTTTAATGAGCCTGATGCTATCTGGTATAACATACATAACAAGAAAGAAGATTTCTTTAATGATTGGAAGCTTGTCTATCAAAGAATTCGTTCCATTGATAAGGAGGCTTTAATTGCTGGTCCCAATAACTCCTATTATGATGAAGGCTTCTATGCTGATTTTATGGCTTTTGCTCAGGGCAATGATTGTTTGCCTGATGTGGTGACTTGGCATGAATTGGATAATCATTTTTATTCAGAGTGGTATGATCATTATAACTCTTATCGTAAGATTGAAGATACCTTAGGAATTGCACCAAGAGAGATTGCTATTAATGAGTATGGAACCTTTATGGATCTGTCGGTACCAGGTCAATTGATTCAATGGTTGGCTCGTTTTGAAGATACTAAGGTCGATGCTTGCTTAGCTTATTGGCATGATGCAGGCTCTTTAGATGATCTAGTGGTCGAGAATAATAAAGTTACTGGTGCTTGGTGGTTATACAAGTGGTATAGTGATATGACAGGTCATACAGTCAAGGTAACTCCCCCTAATAGGAATAAGGCAGGTTTGCAAGGTATAGCTACTTTAGATAGTGAAAAAGAGGAAGCTAGGCTATTATTAGGTGGGGTAAATGGTGATATTGATATAGTTATTGATGGATTTGAGGATATAGACTCTTTTGATAATGATGTATATATTGAGATTTTATCTGCTGAGTGGACAGGTCAAAAAGGTGCATCTATTGGACCAAGTTTTGAGTTAGCAGGAGATTATAAGATAGTAGATGGTAAAGTTGCTATAAAAGTGCCTAAGGTGGAGATATCATCAGCCTATCAGCTAATAATAACTGCTGATAGAGATAATAAAAGTACTGACTATCAGAAGTCATGGAAGCAGAGTTATCAAGCAGAGGAAGGGAAAATAACTAATGCCAGTATCTTTGCCGGAGGCTATTTTGATGGTAATAATCTCTATAATCCTACGGACAATTATAACTCTAAAGGTCATCGGGTAGGTGATATTAGAAGAGATAGTAGTAGAGTTGAATTTAGTGTTGAGGTTCCTCATACAGGAAATTATCTAATGGATATCTTCTATGGTAATGGGCATGGAGATATAGCTGAACAGTTAGTGCAGGTTGATGATAGACAGTGGAGTAAGGTGGTGTATCCTCCAACTATTGCTTGGAAATATGAAGCTAGAAAATCTGTTGAACTCTATTTAGAGAAAGGTAATCATACTATTACCTTTGCTAAGGCTGATAAAGCTATGAGTAGAGCTAAGCTATCAGTGGATTTGGATAAGATTGATCTAACTTATCTGGGCTTAGATGCTGATACAAATTCTGCTAGAATAGCTTATCTAGAGAGATTTACTTTTGATGAAGGTGACAACTCCTTTGTTATCAGTGTTCAAGCTGATGCTTACTATACTATAGAATTAGACTATGGTGCTAGCTCAAATAATAGTGAAGCTATAACTTTAAAAGTTAATGATTTAGAAATAACTAATCTGTCTTCTAAAGATAATAAGTATCTAACTATATTCCTCCAAGCTGGAATTAATCTAGTTTCCTTTGCAGATAAGCAGCTTGCTATTGAAGCGATTAAATTGCATAGCCAAGAAGCTATTGCGAGCTTTGAAGCTGAATCTAATATTAATACTTTATCTGGAACAGCAGTAATCAAAGAGAGCCGATATGCCTCAGGTGGCAAATATGTAAGTGGAATTGGAGCAGGAGCAGAGAATAAGCTTATCTTCAATCAAATCAAGGTTACTGAAGCTGGAAACTATAAGCTGCTGATACACTATGCCAATGCCCAAAAGTTAGGTGGTCATATGTATAATGTCGATATAGTAGATCGAGCAGCAGAAATCAATGTAAATGGAGAGAAGACACAGAAGGTCTATTTCCGCAATACCTTTACGTGGAACAATTATTGTACAGTTGTGATTGATATAAGGCTAAAAGCTGGAGAGAATACAATAACCTTCGCTAATGAGACTAGCTTGGCACCTGCTATCGATAAGGTTGAAATATATAAAATTTATTGTTAAGTATATATTTTTAATGGGGTGTGCTAGTTTAATCTTGATATAAATGGTGTGCTTTTATGGGGATATTGCGACACTTTGAGTGTTAGGCGGATAGGTGGTTGGAGGGTTAGGTTTGACCTAACTATCTATCTCCAAACTACCTAACTTCAAATAATTGGGAGAGTGGATTATGAGAAAAAAGTTATTGATAATGTTCCTTCTTACTATACTAATTACTAGTATGAGTTTAAATGCATCAGCATTCTGGTTTTTTGATGACCTTTTTGGTGGTGGAGATAAAGAAGAATCTAAAGCTGTCAATCAAGAGATGATATTATGGTACAAATTTGATGAGAAAACAGGTGAGACTGTTAAAGATTCATCGGGAAATGGTAATGATGGTATTGCAAAAGGTGATAATAGTTGGTCTGCGGGGAATATAGATGGTGCCATAACTTTAAATGGAAGAGATGCTTATGTTCAACTACCTGATGATATCTTGACAGGTATTAAGGATATCACTATCTCTACTTGGATTAAACAGGAGCAAGTAAGACCTTGGCAGAGAATTTTTGACTTTGGTATAGGCACAGATGCGTATATGTTCTTAACGCCTAACTCTTCATTACAAGATGCGCGCTTTGCCTTAACAGCAGGTGGAGGAAATAGAAATGAAGAGGTTGTGATTAAGAGTAGTCCTATCAATGAACTAGGAGAGTGGAAGCATCTTGTAGCTGTATTAGCTGGGGATCAAGGAATAATCTATGAAGATGGAAAGAAAGTAGCTACAGGAAAGATTACTGTCAATCCAACTGATTTAGGCACAACTACAGCAAACTATATCGGGAAGTCACAATATGATCTAGATCCTTATTTCTCTGGAGAGATAGATGACTTTCGTATTTATAATCGTGCCTTAAGTCAAGCAGAGATAGTAGCTTTAAGAGAAGAGGCCTTCAGTGCCGAGGATGCTGTAGAGAAGGATAAGGCAAAGCTTGATTTAGGAAAGTTAGATGCTATAACCCATAATCTAAAGTTACCAGTAGCAGGTGATAGTGGAACAGAGATTAGCTGGACTTCAAGCAATTCTGAAATAATAGCAACAGATGGAAGGGTAACTCGTCCTCAAGCAGGAGCAGGGGATATAAATGTATCATTACAGGCGACAATTAGCAAAAAAGGTGTAAATGCTATTAAAGAGTTTATGGTAACAGTTTTAGAAACTGGTCATACACCTTATACTTTAGAAGTTGATGTTGACCAAGAGGGAGTCGAGATTAGTCCTATCTTATATGGAGCATTCTTTGAGGATATAAACTATGGAGCTGATGGAGGATTATATGCTGAGCAGATTAAAAATCGTTCCCTTGAATACGACAAAAGCCTAGAAGGGTGGTCTTTAGTTACTAAGGGTTCAGGTAAAGGAAAATTATCAGTAGATGATAATGAACCATTGAATGAAAATAATCAACACTATCTTGAATTGAATATCAAAGAATCTGGTGATGGTGTTGGTATTAGCAATGCAGGTTATTGGGGGATTTTAGTTGAAGAAGGTAAAGAATATAACTTCTCAATGTATGCTCATGCTAATGATAATTTTAATGGTACAATTAATGTTAGTCTTGAAGATAAAGCTGGAACTATTTATGGACAGACTCAGATTAAAAATATCTCTAAAGATGATTGGAAAAAGTATACTGCTAGAATTAAGGCAGACAAGAGTATTGAATCTGCTAAATTGGTAGTTACCGCCTCTGATACAGGAACTGTTTTCATGGATATGGTCTCTCTCTTCCCAGAGGATACTTGGAAAAATAGAGAGAATGGATTAAGACCAGATTTAGTTAAGATGCTTGATGAAATAAATCCAAGCTTCTTCCGGTTCCCTGGCGGATGTATAGTTGAAGGAATTGATTTAGATAATGCTTATCATTGGAAGGAAACAATTGGTGACCTTGCAGAAAGAAAGGTTAAGTATAATTTATGGGGATATTATCAATCTAATGGTTTAGGCTATCATGAATACTTCCAATTAAGCGAGGATTTAGGTGCAGAACCCCTGCCAATCTTGCCTGCTGGATTATCTTGTCAAGCTCGAGGAGCAGAATTGGAGGATATGGATGAGATTGAGCATTGGATTCAAGATGCTTTAGATTTAATCGAATATGCTAATGGTCCAGTAACCAGTAAGTGGGGGGCTAAAAGGGCTGAAAATGGTCATCCTGAACCCTTTAACTTAAAATATTTAGGAGTTGGAAATGAAAACTGGGGACCTGAATATTATGAGAGATATGAGAAGTTCCATGAGGTTCTTAAGGCTAAGTATCCAGAAATAAAGTTGATAACTTCTAGTGGACCAATGGCTTTTGATTATAATTATGCTCGAGCATGGGATTGGTTAAAGACTCAACCTGCTGACATTGTAGATGAGCATATGTACATGCCACCAGAGTGGTTTTTAGATAATGCTGATCGATATGACAGTTATGATCGCAGTATGCCACAGGTGTTTGTAGGTGAATATGCTGCCCATGGAGCTGGTAGAAGAAACAACCTTGAGGCTGCTATAGCAGAAGCAGCTTTTATGACTGGTCTGGAAAGAAATTCAGATGTGGTAGTGATGGCTGCTTATGCACCATTATTTAATAATGTTAATGGTACTCAATGGGCTCCTGATTTAATCTGGTTCAATAAATCAGATGTCTTTGGTACACCTAGCTATTATGTACAGAAGATATTTAGTCAGAATGTAGGTGATATTACTTTAGCTACAAATCTAAGTGAATATAAAGAAGAGAGTGAAGATATTACAGGTTTAATTGGACTTGGTAGCTGGGAAACTAAAGTAGAATTTGATCAGATCGAAATTACTAGTGATGGTAAAGTGTTATTTAGTGATGATTTTAATAGTAATGATGCTAATTGGAAAGTATTTGATGGAGATTGGAAGGTAGAAGATGGTCTTTATAAGCAGACTAGTCGTAAGTCTAATACTGCTTCCTATGCTGGTAATACTAATTGGACTAACTATACCTTAAAATTGAAAGCTCGTAAGATAAGTGGAAATGAAGGTGTGATTGTTTACTTTGGAATTAAGGATGAGAATAATTATTATCGACTTAATTTGGGAGGCTGGGGTAATAGTCATAGTGCCTTAGAAAAGGTGTCTAAGGGTAGAGGTGAGATCATCGGTAAGAGCTCTATGAAGACCATTGAAAAGAAGAAATGGTATGATATTAGAATTGAATTAGCTGGTAATAGAATCCGTACCTACTTAGATGGTGAGCTGATCCATGACATCATTGATGACGTCAATTCTGGTCCTCTTTATTATGTCAGCAGTCAGGATAAGGAGACTGGTGATATTATCCTAAAGGTAGTTAATAGTTCAGATAGAATATTAACTACTAAGATAGTATTAAAAGGAGCTGAAGATATCATCGGTACTGCTACTGCTACTATCTTGACTTCTGATAAGCCAACAGATGAGAACTCCTTTGAAAATCCTAAAAAGGTCTCACCTATTACTGTAGAGTTGACAGGTGTAGCTAGAAGCTTTGAGTATAATTTTGATAAAAATTCAGTTACAGTCTTACGGATTAAGACCAAGTAAAGTGTGATTTATAGACAAACAATCTTAGAATAAAATTCAAATATGATTTTATATAGAGATATTGCGACACTTTTTTTATTAGGTAGACAGGTGGGTAGGTGGTTAGGAACTGCTTAACTACCTAAATTTCTAACTCCTAACCACCAAAGAAAAAGTGTCGCAATATACTCATTAATTTTCACTTTAGACTTTGATATATAGTAAAAGTGGTTCTTAGATATTATTTAATAAAATTTCTCCATATAATCTTTTATTTATGCTTGACATTATAAAACTATTAGTATATAATTTTTATATAAGTTAGTAAGTTGTTCTAATC
>Ga0163219_100069_pt1 | contig 25772 bp, 26 predicted proteins | sample MSEWel2016_04_06_FD_113150 | JGI IMG/M metagenome (GOLD analysis project Ga0163219, IMG submission 113150) | Subsurface microbial communities from deep shales in West Virginia, USA - MSEEL Well Study Marcellus 3H_2016_04_06 ...
AATGATAATATATAAATAAAATAAATATAATAAAATAGTAGACAGAGATGAATTCAGGACTACTGCTAAACGGCACAATATCTTTTGCAATCATGCTCTCATCCCTTGCATTTGCCTGGGTACTATCCAGAAACAGGGATCAGTATAACGAAAATAGCAAACCTGCACTTTTTTCGCTGATTGTTTTCTGGTCGATCGTTGGACTAACATACCTGCCAACAGCAGCAAGGATGTTCAGTGCATACATGGATAACCAGGAACTGGATGCTATCCTCTATTTCATAGCAGCTGTCCCTTTTGCATTTGTATCTGTCCCGCTGGTGTTTTTCATAATATATGTAATAACCGGTAGCGAGAGAATCGGAGAGTATATCGCATTCGTATTCACACTAATAGGGGCAGCCTATCTTGCATTCTTATATAATAGTGGCATAGTAGGACCAATTGTCACCGAATGGGGATCCATCTTTATGATCAACAGTGATGCTGCCATAAATCTGTACATGATGGGACTGTTTGTGATTCCCACCTCAATGATACTTGGTCTGCTTTTGCTGATACTGCTCCAGAAGATGCCAAAAAGAATACGCTACAGAACAGCCCTACCGCTAGTAGCGATTTCCTTTGTATTCGATTTCATGCTCACGGACATGATAGCTATACTGGATGTGATGCAGATTTTTGCCAGAGTCTTTGTTCTTATTGGAACCGTACTTGCATATCTCGCATATTTCCCGCCAATAACCGTTCAGGAAAAGTTGGGGATACAGGAGCAAATTGGGGATATCCAATATGCTGAACTGGTAGATTCCAACATGGAGTTCTTTTCGAAGGATAAAAGTGGTAATCACTAAACAGAACCAGTTTATCCATAAGTAAATAAAATGATAGAGCAAAACCGCTATTTTTAAATACCTTGTATTCTATGTACGAAGTTGTACATCATAGAACAAAAGTGGTTATTTAATGCATTCCGTAATAAACAATATCATCCAGTCCACTGAACAGAGGATATCCAAAATAAAAGAAGAAGCTAAAAAAAAGGAATACAGACATACGGATAAACGAGACATAATAAGTAAAATCAACGAAAAAAAATCCCAGAACAAAGTTGCTGTCATAGCTGAGGTAAAACCGGCATCACCCGGAAAGAAATTAAGAGACATCAATCCGGAGTATGCGGCTTTTATCGCCAGTGAAATGGAGAGGGCGGGTGCAGTGGCAATATCCGCACTTACAGAGCCGGAATTTTTCCATGGGTCCATTGGTAACCTGGAAGCAGTCAGGAAAAAAGTAATGCTTCCCGTACTTCGCAAGGACTTTATAATCAATGAACTCCAGTTTGAAGAGGTCAGAAGTGATCTTATATTACTAATAGCAGGTATTCTTGAAGACCATCTTGAAGAAATGGTTGACATTGCTATTGAAAAAGGCTTTGAGCCACTCGTTGAAGTCCATAATGAAACTGAACTTGAAAGGGCACTTAAAACAAAGACAAGGATCATTGGTATCAACAATCGCAATCTCAGCACGCTTGAAATAGACCTCGATACCACCCTCAAACTTGCTCATGTCATAAAAGAATTTGACAGGAACAATGGTTCGCATCATATCATAATCAGTGAGAGTGGAATGCATAACGCTGATGATATTAGAAAAGTAATTGACGCAGGGGCCGACGCGGTACTTGTGGGGACTTCGATAATAAAAAGCGGCGAAATATATGCCAAAACCCGGGAACTTGTTAATGCACTTGATTAATTACGAGATGGAGGAAGATTATGAAAAAATCAATGTATGGTAAATTCGGAGGACAATTCGTTCCCGAAGTACTGATGCCAGCACTCACAGAGCTTGAAGAAGCTTATGAAAAATACAAGGACGATCCCGAATTCCTTGCAGAACTTGATTATTACATGAAAGATTTTGCAGGAAGGGAGACTCCCCTGTATTTTGCAAAAAATCTCAGCAAAAAGTATGGAATCAAGATCTATCTTAAAAGAGAAGATCTTGTTCACGGTGGTGCCCATAAACTGAATAACACCCTTGGACAGGCTCTTCTGGCTAAATACATGGGGAAAAAACGTCTCATTGCCGAGACCGGAGCCGGACAGCACGGTACCGCAACAGCCATGGCAGCGGCTAATATGGGATTTGAATGTGAAGTTTACATGGGTGCAAAAGACATTGTGCGGCAACATATGAATGTCTATAGAATGGAACTTATGGGTACCAAAGTAAACTCTGTGGAATCCGGCTCCAGAACGCTCAAAGATGCGATCAACGAAGCTTTTCGAGACTGGGTCACCAATGTGGAGAACACACATTACCTCATTGGCTCAGTTGTCGGATCACATCCTTACCCTATGATAGTCAGGGATTTCCAGAGTGTCATAGGCAAGGAAGTAAAAAAGCAGATAATAGAAAAGGAAGGCCGTTATCCTGACTCCATAGTTGCCTGCGCCGGGGGTGGAAGTAATGCAATGGGAATATTCCACCCGTTTGTTGAAGATACTGAAGTCAAACTTTTCCCGGTGGAAGCGGGAGGAAAAGAAATGAAGATCACTGAGAAGGAAGCTCTGCATTCATCGTCGCTTTGTGTCGGTGAAGAAGGCATACTCCAGGGAGCACACACACTGATACTTCAGGACAAGTATGGACAGATCCTTGAATCAAGTTCAGTTTCCGCTGGGCTCGACTACTCCGGAGTGGGACCGGAACTTGCCCACCTTGCGGATATTGGCAGAATTACACCATGCAATGTGAGTGACGATGAGGCACTGGAAGCATTTTACGAACTGAGCAGACTGGAAGGTATAATCCCCGCACTTGAGTCATCCCATGCCGTGGCATATGTGATGAAGATGGCAAAGGCAGGCGAGCTGGGAGATCTTGTTGTCATCAACCTGTCAGGCAGAGGAGACAAGGATCTTGAGTCGGTGTTCAAGTTAATGGAAGAAGGCAAGGAAAAAGAGGAAAAGGAGGCCAGCAAGTGAAAATAGAAGATAAATTTAACGAACTTAAACAAAAGGATGAGAAAGCCCTTATCGCCTATGTCTGTGCAGGCGATCCTTCTGCCGAAGCTACCAGGGAAATTGTGCATTCCCTTGTGAAAGGTGGTGCGGATATCGTGGAATTGGGGCTTCCTTTTTCAGATCCAGTTGCAGACGGACCTACGATACAGGCTGCATCCACCCGCGCACTGGAAGCCGGAATGAACCCGGATCTGTATTTTGAAATGGCAGCATCGATAGATGTAAATGTTCCCCTTGTCTGTATGACTTACTATAACCTGATCTATAAGAGAGGAACTGAAAAATTTGCCAGGGATTGCGCAAATTCAGGAATAACGGGAATAATCGTACCTGACCTTCCGGCAGAGGAAGCCGATGAGCTGCACGAGGCCTGTAAGAAACACGGTGTTGACCTGATATTCCTCATCACACCGGTGACAACCGAATCAAGGATGAAGAATACGCTTAAGAGGACCTCCGGCTTTGTCTACATCGTATCACGTCTTGGAGTAACAGGCGAAAGAGTGGATGTGGCAGAATCCACAAAGGAGATACTCGGGCGTATCCATACCGAGGTCCCAAAGGCAGTGGGTTTTGGCATTTCCAACAAGAAGCAGGCTGCTGAAGTGATCAAAGCCGGAGCAGATGCAGTGATCGTCGGTTCTGCGTTTGTGAATATCATTGCCTCAGGCGATGATGTCAATGAAAGGATAGAAAAACTTGCATCCGAGCTAAAACAGGGTTGCAGGACTTAATCAGAAAAAGAATGAAAAAGGGAGTAGGATCATTCTGCAAAGAGCTGGTCCACAAACCATTGCGGATCGAACTTCTGGAGATCATCATATCCCTGACCCATTCCCAGGAAGAGGATGGGTTTTCCTGTAATATAGGCTATTGAGATCGCTGCTCCGCCCTTGGCGTCGGCATCCGTCTTGGTCAGGATTGAACCATCAACCGGAACCGCATCATTGAACTGGGCAGCACGTTCCACGGCATCATTACCTGCCACGGCCTCATCAACAAATATCATAAGATCAGGTGTGCTTACACGGCAGACCTTCTTTAGCTGTTCCATGAGGTTGACGTTGGTATGCATACGCCCGGCAGTATCCGAGAGCACAACATCCACATTGTTTGCCTTTGCATGCTGTACGGCATCATAGACAACAGCAGCCGGATCACCCTGCTCCTGGTGTTTTATTATTTTCACGCCGACTTTTTCCGCATGTATTGCAAGCTGATCTATTGCTCCTGCCCTGAAAGTGTCACCTGCCGCAACAACCACAGAATAGCCCTGATCCTTCAGGCGCTTTGCAAGTTTTGCAATCGAGGTTGTTTTACCGGTACCGTTTATACCTACAAAAACAATATGTACGGGCTTGTCAGAATCCTTTATGTATTCATCTAGATCGAATACGTTGGCACTCATCACATCGAAGATTGCTTTTTTGAGCGCACCTTCAACAATATCACCGGTATTCTTGCCTATGCGGCGCCTTGTACCTACAAGCTGTTCCTTGACAGATTCAACAATGGCTTCGGAGACCGACAGAGCAATATCGCTTTCAAGAAGTGCCATTTCGAGCTCCCAGAGAGGTTCTTCAAGGTCATCTTCTTCGAGGATGAACTCGCGCTCGAACATAAGAGCCTTGGCTTTCTGAGCAAAACCCGTCTTTTTAGGCTTCTCAGCTTCAGCTTCTGTTTCAGCTTCAATTTCTCCCTTTTCTTCGGGAATTTCCGGCTCCTCAGCCTTTTTAAATCCTCTCTTCCAGAAGGATTTTTTTTGGACTTTTGATTCAGCAGACTCCTCTTCTTTTTCCTCTTCAGATACAGCAGTTACCGGAGTTTCCACCGAAGTTTTTTGAGGCTCCTCAGAAGCTTTTTCAGCTACTTCAGACCCTACCGGAACTTCTGATAGAGTTTCCTGTAAGCCGGATTCCGTGCTTTCATCAGCTACCTCAGTTTCCGGCTCTTCGGATTCTACCTCTACAGCCTTCTCATCTATCTTGCTTCCAAGCTTTTCTGTAAAGCCACTGAGTTTTGATTTTAGTTTATTGAACACTTGATCAAACCTGCAATGAATTAAAAAAACAGAAGGGATTACTGCTGAGTCTGTCCCTGTTGTCCCTGCACCTGTTGCTGCTGTCTGGAAATAAAAGATTCAATCGCCTGCATCTGCTGGGATAGCTGGGCCAGAGAGGCATTCATGTTCTCGTATGCCTTCTCGAGTTCTGCTTTACGCTTTTCCATTATCTGTTTTGCATCATCGAGAGGACGCTCAACGGAAACACCTGAGCCGATATCCACTACAACCTTATCGGCAGAGGTTATATTGGCATATACAAATGAACCGGAACCTATCGGAAACATCATCTCCGTGCCCTCTTCAACATTTACAAGCTCTTCGATTGTTTTCAGGACCTTAGTACAATCATCTACAGAGAATTTAACCATGGTCAACTGTTGTTGAATCGCCTCTGCACGTTTTTTGAGCTCCTGGTACTGCATTGCAAGTGCCCGGGGATCCTGTTCATTCATACCTGCCATGGATTATGCCTCTGTTATACTTTCAATACGGACATAGTTCCTTTTTATACCGTGCTTGCTTCCGAACAAAGAGTATACCTTATCAAGAGCGTTCTTCTCATTCTGACTTTCAACATCTTTCGTGAATTTTTCCCACGCAACTCCTGCTTTGAAAGTACCTTTAACCTGGAATGTCTTCATATAAAATCACCTGTAAAACTGTTTAGAATAAACATATGTTAGAAACCCAGCGCATCCTCGATCCTCCCAAGTTCATGCCCCGTAGTCTGTGAGCCTGCAACATAACCTTTTGAATTTGCGAGCACACCGGAACCGACCATTTGCGTACCAAAGTTGCTGGTCCCGACATCCACGGGCAGGTCAAATAATTGTTCCAGATCTGCCAGTTCATCGTTGCTTGCCCTGGGATGTACAAGAAGTCCTCTGTTGGTTGCGACTCCTGCCATACCCACAGCCCTGATACCACCGATAGTTCCCCGCTTTACATCTACCTTCAGAGCCTTTGCAATCTTATCTACAGAAGAATCACTAAGTTCAGGATGAACCAGAGCTGCTGAATCATTGGCAAGAACTACGTTACCCACCGCATTCAGCTTTCCCGGAAGTTCATGTACCGGGATGTCAAGTTCATCCATACCTCTTACAGTTGAATTCCTGGAAACAAGCAGGCCATTGGAGTTACCTCTGCAAAGAGAGCCTACAACGATGCTGCCACTGACAAGCGTCAGGACGACCGGTACGTCAAGCCTTTCCTCAAGCGATTTACAGACATCCGGCTTTGTACCCAGTGGAACCAGAGCGAATTTTTCCGTACATGTTGCAAAAGCCCCGATAATGGGGCTTTCGTTGATGTTCAGTGTATGTATCATTATCTACCGCGTATGATCTTGTCGTAGATGATAGGTTTGCTAAGCTTATGCAAGTTCGGCCTGGACTTCTCCGTCCTCGAACTTTGCAGCCCTTACACGAATGGACAAAGGTGGCTTCTCAGAACCACGTTCCCAGAGTTTTTCGTTCAGGGTCTTGTCCATTTTGATCATCTCCGGGTCGACCTTCATGTGTCTTGTAAGGTAGTCCCTTACAACTTTAACAGCTCTGGTAGACCTCTTCCATCTTGGAGCCTCTTTTACAGAGCGAAGAGGAATTGTGTATATCTGTTCTGTTACTGCGTCATCTGCCATAATCTTCACCTACTCATTTCACTTTAAGACTGCTTCTTCTCCAGTGTCTTCTCTTGGGGTGGCCGACGACCTTCCTGTTGGTCTTGACAATTGCCCAGACAGGCACCCTGTGGTTCTGCCTGTGAGCTTTAGCCAGCCTCATTTTCTGTCCTTTGGTATTGTGACTCACTTGTCTCACCTGTATTATGGATTATAATTAATATATAAAGTTCCGATCAAGGTCTGAATCTATAACATAACCATTGTATAAATCTTTAATCATGTTTGCAAGACTGCATCCTTATTCGGGTCCTACTTCTTTCGTTCAATAACATGAGACTGGACATGCGCAGGAAAAACATCATTTATCTTTTCCGGTCCATTATTCTGCCTGATCATCTCACGAAGCTCAGTCTCATAATCAGCTTTAATGACATTATCACTCAGATCTTCCTCGATCACCAGATATCTGCCTACCAGTTCGTTCACAGCCGCACGCCCGTATCCCTTCAGAGGGGAGACGTAGTGTATGCCATTACGATCCTCGATGCTCCGTATTTGGGAAATATCCAGCACCGGAACACGGTCATCCCGTCTGATACCGTCCGCAATGAAATTCACATCCGCATCCTTTGCAAGTCTTTCAACTGCAGCACTGTGGATGTAATTTATAGCATTTTTCGGGAAACCATCTTTTATGACCATAGCATATGCCTTTTCAAGCACCGGCATATCAAGCCGGACAACCCTGTGTGCAAATCCCAGATTTTCAGCAGTTTCACGGGCAATGTCCCCGACAGGAAGCAGCGAAAAGCTGCATGTCACAAGTTCGACATCAAAGAACGGCTCCAGCAGAATAGCTGCAAGGGAGCTGTCCTTTCCTCCGCTGAAAAGAACAGAGACCTGCATCAAAGGCCAGCTCACATACGCTTAATGGTTGGTTCGCGCTTTTTCGGCTGCATCTGAAGCAGAAGCTGCTTGAGCTTCTCGTCATCTATCTTGGACTGAAGCCTGCCGTTCTGGGCAAGCATTATCAACTGAGATTCAAGCTGCTCTACCATCTCTTTACGGGACATCTTCAATGTGCTCAGACGTTCACGTGCTTCAGGTGTCAGAATCTGGCGAAGAATTGCCTGTTTTTTCGCTTCCATTTCAGCCTTTGCCTGCTCCTGCTGCATTGCTGCCTGCATGTCGCCTGCACCCATCTGCTGCTCGGAAGCCTGCTGTTGCTGAAGCTGCTCAAGTCTTTTTCTTCTTATTTCTTCAAGATCATCCGCCATGTAATCACCTAGCTTAAAGAGATGTTAGTGGTACATCCTTATTAGTGTTATTGAACAGATAACGGGGCTTAGTATTTTGCAAGCCCGGGTATCTTTTCTACTAGTTCCTCTTTTACCTCGTATGCGCTGTTATCAAGCAGCTTCTGTCCCTGAGGCGACACGACACGACCTCTTTTCAGAGTGCGCACAAAACCTGCGTTCTCAAGTTGCTGAAGCGCAAGCCTTGCAATGGAACCGCTTCCCTTTGCCTTATGATAAGGGCTGGAACCCATGTCCTTCTTGCCACCATATACAGAGCGTAGCCTTTCAACGCCTATGGGACCTTCTTTATATACTGTCCTGAGGACCGCAGCACAACGTGTATACCACCATTCTTCATCAATAGGCGGCATTTCCTTGTGTGCACCGGTCTTTACAAATGCTGCCCACTCAGGGGGATTAACATTTTCGTTACCTTTAAGTTTCCCTGCGACATTGCCGATCAGTTCGGCTGCAGGAACATCATATGCAGTTGTCATCTTATTCTCCTTGTAACTTAGATATTATCAATTTCATGGACTCAATGAAATATCTGGTTTCGTTCGTGCTGGAGTTTGTTCTGTAAACTCTTGAGAAGTATATACGTTTTTCGGCAGAATATCAGTTACCCGTTTCCTTTCTGAATGTCTGCTCCCTTGCGGGACCTACGGACACATACTCAACGGGTACTCCCATCTTTTCCTCAAGGTAAAGAACATAGCTCCGGGCAGCTTCCGGCAGTTCATCAAAGCTCTTAACACCTGTGAGATCTCCTTTCCATCCCGGCAGATCCTCATATACAGGTTTGCATTCTGCAAGTTCTTCGGTATCCTCCGGAGGATAGTCCAGTACCTGCCCGTTGAGTTCGTAGGAAACACATACCCTGATGGGATCCAGATCTGATAGTACATCCAGTTTTGTCAGTGCGATAGAAGTATATCCGTTCAGATATACCGCCTTTTTCAGAAGAGGAAGATCGAACCATCCGCAGCGCCTGGATCTCCCGGTTGTGGTACCGAACTCTTTGCCGACTTCCTGTATCTGCCTTCCTGCCTCATCATGCAGTTCGGTTGGCAGCGGTCCTTCTCCTACGCGTGTAATGTAAGCCTTCACTATTCCAAGAACGTTATCGACCTTTGTGGGACCGACACCCAGATTTGCACATGCTGAACCTGCGATAGTGCATGAAGATGTTACAAACTTCTGGGTACCATGTATCACATCAAGGTGGCTGCCCTGTGCACCCTCAGCAAGTACGTTCTTACCTTTTTCCAGAGCACGGTTGATCTCATAGGATACATCGGTGATATACGGAGCGAGGCGTTTGCCAAGTTCCACATACTTCCCCACAAGGCTCTCATCGGTAACAATCGCGGGGTCACCGTCAAGCTCCTGTATGGCAGATGCCTTTGACGGAGCAAGTTCTGCAAGCCTGCGCAGCAGACGTGTCTCATCTGCAATGTCAGCCATCTGTATCTCATCCCTGGCAACCTTGTCAATATATGCAAAACCGATACCACGTTTGGTAGTGCCTATCTTTTCAGTCCTCTTTGATTCCCTCAGACCGTCCAGTTCAATATGATAGGGCATGATGATGCTGGTCTTGGCGTCTATACCAAGTTTTTCAGGACTTATCTCAATGCCACCCTCCGCAAGCATTTCGATCTCCTTTATCAGCACCTCCGGATTCATTACAGTACCCGGACCGATCAGGACCCTGGAATCAAGAAGAAAACCGGAAGGAATAAGGTGAAGCTTGTAGACATCATCTCCGACCTTTACTGTATGACCTGCGTTGTCTCCTCCCTGGAAACGTACAACCAGGTCATATTCGCCGGACATGAGGTCAACTACTTTTCCCTTACCTTCATCACCAAATTGAGCACCTGTGATAATCGTGAACATGGGTGCAGGATTATTCTGTTGGCTTAATAAAGTTTTGATTGCACTCAGAGGTCCTCATCAAAAACTATCATGCGCATGCCTTCGTCAAAAAGAGCACTGCCGCTTTTGTAGCAGCGCAGGGTTTTGGCGATGCCCATGTCTATAAGAGTATCTATGAGTTTCTCGGCAAGACTTATACTAACATTGAACTCGGACTGAAGCATGTAAACCGCATCCTGCCTCCTGATAGAATAGTTACATGCCCGGGTTTTCTTATCCGACGTGCAGGGATCATAGCTTTCACACCTGCTAACCCTGGAACTGTTCTTGAAATGGATCGCAAGGCCCTGCCATGAGTAAACATTATGCATACCCTTTATACCGTACAGGTTGGCCTTCGTACGATCCCTGTGATTCAGCATATATTTGGATATACTCTTATATTTATAATTACTTTTTGTATACTACTATTTTGATGTTACAGCAGCCCCAGTCCTGCACCTGTAATAGGTATCAAAACAAAAAGGAAAATATTGGCAAAGCTGTGTGCAAGCACAACAAGAGGAAGGCTGCGTGTCTTCTGGTACATATAACCCAGAACAAAGCCCGCTAGTGTTGTAACAAGGATCTCGGCAGGCTCACCATACCCTGAGTGCATAATACCGAACAGTACACTGGCAAATATGAGTCCGGCATTCAGACCGAAAAGGTTCTCCAGTCTGAACTGGAGGATCGATCTGAAGATAAGCTCCTCAACCAGGCCCACAAAGAAAAATACGATTACAGCAATACCTATCATATCCTCCATTGACATTCCTGCGGCAAGATAACCCGGACCTATGGCAATATATTCACCCTCTGCGATAAGAAAACCAACTGCAATCGAAAGAGGAATATAGCGAACTATGTGTCTGAAAGTAACACCAAGATCGGATGCCGACAGGTTCTGATGTCTGATCAGAAAGAACAGGGGAATCAGCATGGGAGCATAGATGTTGACATACATAAAGATAGGAACATCTGAAAGAGGCATTGAAACATTGATAATCCTTACAAGAGGCAGAAGTATCAGTGCCTGCAGGGAATAGAGTATATCTGTATCCCTTATCCATATCGTCGAAAACGCTATTCCTATAAGTGTCAAGAAATGAAGTGTGAGACTTATCTGCAACATACCTGCAAAAAGCAGGATTTCTGCAAGCACTATGGATATGATGAAAGCCACAACCACTTTTTCTGAAGTCAGCTCGAAATCTGTCATTGTACCATAAGAAGTACGTTTACCGGAACTGTTATCGTCAAATTCCATTTTAATTCTCCGTCACATCAATCCATAAATGCAGCTCCCTGTAAGGAACTGTTAGATCATCTTCCTTGTAAAGTAAGAACTGCAGTTTCCTGTTCTCACCCGCATCCTCCGGAGTGAAAGTGATGCGTTCTTCCCACATGCCATCATCTTCGAGGTAGATATTCTCGTTTTCATCCGAAAGGGGTAGCGATCTGTTATCAAGCCGTATTTCCAGTTTGTAATTTTCAGCCTCACCCTCGTGGTTCTTTACACCGACTATCACACTGCCGCTCTCACCAGCACTCAGGTCATCAGGATAACCGGCTGCTGTACCGTTTATACCCAGTATATAGAATTCAGTATACTGTTCTCCTTCCCTGGGAGTAACAAGTGCATAGGCAAGTGTTACCGTCGCAAGGATGATAGAGAACAAAAGAAACATTGTCAAAGCCCGGTCAAGCCCTGTCCGTCTTGATGTGATATCAGCTTTTAAGGAGTTTAAGGCAAAACCAATGTTTATGGAAAAGGCTGCTCCCCTGGGTAGCTGGTGTCTTCTTATGATCGTGATGATACACATAAACATAATGTACAATGAAAGTGTGGCCATTATCGGACCAAGTGTTATGCCCCAGGGACTGAAGTTAAGAGCAAAACCAAACACAGGTACTATAACTATGCTCAATCCTAGGCTCAAAACAAGACGTTCCAGTCCTTCCAGATCATCCTTCCCGGGAAACAGTGCGCTTACAAGGACATATCCCGGTACGAAAAGTAACACAGGAAGACCTATTACTGTGCGCAGGAAGACAGCACCCTGAGACAAAACAAGTATTAAAATATCCAAAAGTAATACCACTGCAGCCACTAATAATATGTCTACAGGTATCTGTTCTTTGACACCCATTAAATTTCCACTCCAAAATCCTATAAGAGTTAAAGGTTTATAAATATTATACATTTGCACTTATTTGATAAGCTTTAACCGGCCGGCAGACTTAGAAGCAAAAAGAAGCAAAATCGAAGTCAGAAAAAGTGATTCATACAACAGCCATAGTTGTTCAGCCTTTTTATTTAAGAATTGATTCGGATAGTAAGAGTTAAGTTCATTAAAAGAGTAATGTTATCTGTCCTTATTGAAGGGCGAGTTGGAGTGGGTTTAATGTTAGCGGTGCTTATACATCCAAGTATTTTAATAAATCTGGGCTCAGCGGAAAATGCCGCGACAGAAGCAATTAATATGAGTATAAACAACGGCATATCCGATTACAGTGTATTCGGAGCTCTTGCCTTGATTATCCTGCTTGCGTCTAAAAAGATGCTAAAGGCATCCGATGAATGGAATAAGAATCTCAGTTCATTCTTCGAGATGAGCATTGTACCATTGACAATAGCATTCTTAGCAGTGATAATCTTCTATATAATGCAGTTGATGAGCCAATAATGGGATTATTTACGATAAATTGTAGAGCCGTTTCTGTTAGCAAATAACGGTTTATTAGAGAATTCTTTGGACCGGGTCTATATCATAAGTGATACATATATGAAAATATTCCATATACTCGATTGCATAAAAGAAAGTTCTGTATTCAGCACAGATCATCTTTTTACAAGCCTTAAAGACCCGCTTTACAGAAACTCAGTGTTCCTGCTACTTGGAAGATTGCTCAACGTAGGGGTAGGGTTCTTATTCTGGCTGATGGCGGCAAGGCTATATCCTACTGAAGAAGTGGGTGTTGCCACTGCACTGATATCATCCCTTGGATTGATAGTTTTCATTTCCAGCCTGGGATTTAACTTCTCTCTTATTCGCTTTATAAACATGAATATAAAGGAGAATGTCCTGAGCACCTCTATCGTAATTACCACCATAGCATCCGCCTTTATGGCAACAATATACCTGGTGATAGTAAACGATGTGCTTCACAGTATTTCCCTGCTGCAGAAATCAGGTTATGCACTGTTCTTCTTCATAACCGTGGTGACTAACTCCATGTTCTTCATGAGCGGAGAGGCCTTCAAGGCCCTGAGGGATACAAAGGATTTTTTCATGCAGAACCTGGTTCTTTCTGTCAGGGTTCCTTTGCTCTTGCCTCTCGTGTTCCTGGGAAACTTCGGGATATTCGGAGCAATTGGTGTCACATACATCGTTTCGACAATATTCAGCATCTATCTCCTGAACAGAAGAACAAACATAACTGCAAAGATAGACAAAGGATATCTTAAAGATTCGTTTACCTTCTCATCCGGTAACTATATCTCAAACCTGCTGTATGAAAGCCCTTCACTGATAATGCCGACCATAATACTGAGCCTTCTTGGAAAAGAAGAGGCTGCTCTGTATTATATTGCATTCTCAATAAGCAATCTGATCTGGATAGCACCTATGTCAATGAGTACATCACTGTTTATAGAAGGAAGCTACGGAGAGGGATTGAAAAAAAATCTTATCAAATCAGGTGGAGCAGTGCTCGTATTGCTGATACCCAGTATTATTATAATATACTTCTTCGGCAATACTATATTACAGTTGTTCGGAAAGGACTATGTAGAATCTCTGTCCCTTCTTCATGTCCTGGCGCTGTCAAGTTTCTTTGTAGCTTTGCACAATTTCTTCGTGCCCATATTGAATCTGCAGATGAAGGTAAAAGAGCTTATCAAACTCAATTTTATCAGGTTCTCACTGTTGATCGGGCTTTCGTATATACTGCTGACACCATATGATATACTGGGATTCGGTTATGCATGGATGATCACCTACGTGATCCTGACAGTGATCACGTTAAGGATATCCAGGAAAGAGGGATGGATTTAAATCATATAACTAAAAATTTAATAGTGGTTAAGGGGTTGTTAATTTGTGGGGTTCTAAAAGTAAGTATAGGACCACCTTCGGGTTGGTCTTGTTCGGAAGCTATGTGATGGCGTTTATAGGTCTGGCCATACCTGTTCTGACAGGGCAGTCAAACCTGACACTACTGGGTACATATCTGGCAGTACCAATGTTCCTGGCACCTCTTGTTTATGCTCTGCAAAGCAAGAATACGGGATACATGCCGGAGATAAAAGACGAGTATTTCAAGTTATTACTTGCTGCTTTCTTCATATTATTCAGCATATCCCTGATATTATTACATGATAATCTGATCAGACCATACAGTTATTACGGTGTCGTTGCTGTTATGGCCCTGCTTATAATGAGCCAGATACTTTTCTTCAGGAGTTCGCAGAAAAGGTCCTGGATCATCCTCTTTCAGATAATGATATTGTTACTTGATATTATCTGGGGAGTAAATCTGAACTACTTCTACTTCATTGAGCGAACGGATATTTTCTTCCATTCATGGATGATGCAGATACTGGTTGAAGGCGGACGGATAACAGATGCCTTTGAACTCTATTCATCCTTCCCGCTATGGCATATTCTGGGTGCTTCTGTATACCTGGTCACGGCACTTGACATAACGGCATACAAGATACTGTATGTGACAAACGGTATAATTTTTGCATTCATTCCGCTTGCCACATACCTGCTGTCAAAGAAGGTATTCAACGAAGAAAAGCTGGCACTTGTCACTGCTCTCTTTGTAGCCTTATATCCGGAGATACTGAAATACGGCCTTGCCGCAATTGCAAGAAGCAGCGTCTCCTTCATTGAGGTATTGTTAATACTTGCCCTCCTATATAACAGAAACACCGAAAAAACATTCCTGGCACTTATACTCACAGTTGCCATAATCGCTTATCATACAGTATCCATACCCTTTGTACTTGCAATATTGCTGGTACTGTTCATACTGCAGAGGATATACAGTATAAGTAAGGACCAGAGGATAGCAGATATCGATTATATGGCATTTGCCGTGGCTGCGACTTTTGGCTACTGGATATACATATCGCTCGATCTTTTCGGGACCGTTATCAGAAACGCATTGGCTACCGCTCCGAGCAGCATCTCAACCGAATCGGTAATGCTGGCTCCGGCCCAGGAACTTTTCAATTACCTGCAATATTCACCGATTCTTTTCTTCGTACTGATCGGAACACTGGAAGCCATGAAAAGGGAAAACATATCAGAATCTGCAAAAGTCTTATGTCTGACAGGACTACTTGCGACGGCGGTATCTTTTCCTGGACCCGGTTTTCTCATCAGCAAACTCGGAGAGCACCTTAACATAGAAAGGTTCGGGGAATATACATTCCTGTTCATAGTTATTGTTGCAGCCTTTGGTTTTTACACAAGTTACTTAAGGTCAAAGAAAAATGCCAAGAAGGTGCTGATCATCCTGTTCCTGGCACTGGCGCTTCTATCCGTTTCAAATGATTTTGTAGCGTCCGACAACCCCCTTGTAAAGAGACCCTTCTATACATTCTATCTGACAGAAGAGGAAACCAATGGTTTTGACCATGCAGGCAACCTTGCGGAAGGAAGGGTGATGGTTGATTTTGTGACCCACAGATATATGGAAATAGCACCATACCAGGAAAAGATCAACATACTGGAAGTTGACCCTTCCGAAAATGAGTTCCTGCGATCCAATAGTTCGGAGCTGATACTGGTCAGAACAGGCGAGCTGAATAAAAGACCGCTTAAACTGGCTACAATCGAAGAAGGCGAGTTCGTCGCCAAGCCTACAATGGAATCATTACTGGACTACTACTATGAAGAGGACACGCAACTGTGGTCCTCTCTGGAAGATTACGATAAGGTATATGAGTCCAGCAGCGTGGCAACCTATACATGAGGAGTAATTACTTTGGAAGTTAATACCAGGAGCGCAGACTGTGGGCAAATTAAAATTAATCATCCTTATCAAAAATAGGATGATTAATTAGGAATTTTTATAAGGTAATAAACAGAGTAATATAGTGTGGTAAAATGTGTGGGGTTATAGGTTTTAACTGGAAGGATGAGTTACTACTCAATCAAATGTGTAAAGCTATTAAGCATAGGGGACCCGATGGGAAAGGAATATACGCGGACGAGAAGGTATCCCTGGGACACAACAGGCTTGACATTCTGGACAAATCGGGTACTGATAAACAGCCCATGTCGGATGAGAACAATGCGATAGTTCTGACATATAACGGAAGGGTATACAATTTCCCGCAGATCAGGGAAGAACTCATCGCTAAAGGATATAAGTTCAAAAGCCGGTCCGATGCAGAGGTTATATTGCATGCATATGAGGAATACGGTACAGACTGTGTGCAGCACTTTAATGGCATGTGGGCATTCTGTATCTATGATAAGACAAAGAACATGCTTTTTTTGAGCAGGGACAGGTTCGGGATTAAACCTCTGTACTATTACTTTGATGGGGAGAAGTTCATATTCTCATCAGAGATCAAGGCGATACTTGAGCATGACGTGCCCCGGAAAGAGAACAGAGGGGTAATTTTCGACTATCTGTACTTCAATCTGACAGACCACAGCGAGGAAACATTTTTCAAGGGTATTAAAAGGCTTATGCCAAGCCATAATATGATATTCGGTCTTTCAGACAAGAAGCTCAAGATCAGCCGCTATTATGACATTAGCAAAAATACAGTAAAGAATGCAAACGATCCGGGAAAGATAAAAGACCTGTTTACAGATGCTGTCAATCGAGCGCTCGTAAGCGATGTGGCAATGGGAAGCTGTCTTAGCGGAGGCATTGATTCATCATCCATTGTCGTGACAATGAGAAACATAGATCCTGATGCGCAGATCAAAACTTTTTCCATGAAATTTCCCGGCGAAGCCATGGATGAGAGTCTGTACCAGAGAGCAGTGTATGAGAAAGTCAATTCCGTCAATTACGGCGTGACACCTCAACCCTCTGAACTCATAGAAGACCTGCATGAGCTTTTTCTGACCCAGGAAGAGCCTTTCAGCGGGACAAGCGTTTACGGCCAGTACAGAATAATGAAACTAGCAAATGAAACCGGAATAAAGGTACTCATGGACGGACAGGGTGCCGACCAGGTTCTGTCAGGAAGCAGCTACTTCAATGGCTACTATTATTATGAAATGCTCAAACAATTTGACATGGCACAGTTGTTCAGAGAGGCAAGCCAGTACTATTCCAAATCAAAATCACTGATACCTCTTGTTTACCTTGGACTGCGTATGACACCTGGTGAGCTTAAGAGATATCTGTACAATCATCAGAAAGCACCTTACTTAAGCCGCAGGTTCCTCGAAGAGAATGCTGATCGCGAAGACATGAGATGGCATATATCATCATTGCAGGAAGCTGCCTACAGCAGTATACTGTTCTATGCCCTTCCGCATCTTCTCAGGTTCGTTGACAAGAACTCAATGCGATTCTCCATAGAATCCAGGGTACCCTTCCTGGATCACACCCTTGCAGAATATCTTCTGTCCATGCCGAATGAGCTGAGGGTATCCGACGGGACATCCAAGTATGCATTCAGACTTGCAATGCAGGATGAATTGCCGGAAAGTGTACTTGCAAGACATGACAAGATAGGTTTTGAAACCCCTGAAGAGAAATGGTTAAAAGACGAGGCAGTTGTTCCCATCATTGAAAGTATAATAGGGTCAAAAAGCTTCATGGCAAGGGATTTCTGGAACTGGGAGAGAGTCCAGAACATGTATGAGAAACTGTTAAAAGGTGAATCGTCTGCTATATTCGTGGGGACGGAAATATGGCGGTGTATATCAATTGAGTTGTGGATGAGACTGTTCATCGAAAAACGGGAGTTTATGGGTGAATAAAACTTCTCACTTCCCGGCAAAAGGGGTTTTGTCAGGACTATAATGGAGAGAGTGATTGCATGTGTGGGATTACAGGGTTTAACTGGAAGGATGAGCAGCTGCTTGGAAAGATGTGCGAGGCTATAAAGCACAGGGGACCTGATGATGAGGGAACGTATGTGGATGAAAATGTCTCCATGGGACACAGGAGACTGTCCATACTTGACCTGTCTGAAAAGGGTCACCAGCCAATGTTCAATGAAGACGGGACGATTGTCCTGATATATAACGGGGAAATATACAATTTTCTTGAGCTCAGAGAGGAGTTCATAAAAAAAGGCCGGGAATTTAAAAGTGATACGGACACCGAGGTCGTACTCCATGCCTACGAGGAATACGGGACAGACTGCGTGCAGCACTTTAATGGTATGTGGGCATTCTGTATCTATGATAAGAAAAAGGATATCCTTTTTTTGAGCAGGGACAGGTTCGGAATAAAACCCCTGTACTACCATTTTGACGAGGAGAAGTTCATATTCTCATCCGAGATCAAGGCAATACTTGAGCATGATGTGCCCCGTAAAGAGAATAGAAGTATAGTTTTTGATTACCTGTACTTCAATCTGACAGATCACTGTGAGGATACATTTTTCAAGGGAATTAAAAGGCTTATGCCGGGCCATAACATGATATTCGACCTTTCCTCCGGGAAAATAGATATCGAGAAATATTATGATGTGCAGTCCAGATTTGTAAAAGAGGAGGGGGATCACCAGAAAGTAAAGGAGCTCTTTACCGATTCTGTCAGAAAGCGACTTATTGCCGATGTTCCGGTTGGAAGTTGCCTGAGTGGAGGTATCGATTCCTCATCAGTGGTCGTTACAATGCGAAAAGTAGATCCTGATGCTCAGATCAAAACATTTTCCCTGCGCTTTCCGGGAGATTCCATCGATGAAGGAGAATACCAGCAGCAAATAAACAAGATGGTCAATTCGGTGAGTTTCTGCGTCACACCCGATACATCAGACCTTATGAACGATCTTCAGGAACTGTTCCTGACCCAGGAAGAGCCGTTCAGCGGAACAAGTGTCTACGGCCAATACCGTGTAATGAAACTTGCCCGGGATAACGGGATGAAGGTACTCCTGGACGGCCAGGGGGCTGATGAAGTACTTGCGGGTTATCACTATTTTCACGGATACTATTACTATGAGCTGTTAAAAAGGCTCAACCTTTCCCTTTTACTGAAGGAAGCAAACGGTTGTTATGATAAATCCAGATCCTTTGCACCGATAATCTATATGTTTCTGCGCATGACACCCTCAGGCATCAAGAGACATATTTACAAGAATCGTAAGGTTCCTTTCCTGACCCCGGATTTCATTTCTGAGAATGAAGGGCGAAAGGACAAGAGATGGGATATTTATACGTTAAATGAAGCTCTTTACAGCAGTCTCGATACATATTCGCTACCGCATTTGCTCAGGTTCGAGGATAAGAACTCCATGAGATTCTCAATAGAATCAAGGGTGCCTTTCCTTGATTACAGGTTCGTTGAATATATGTTCTCCATGCCGCCCGGACAGAAGATACACGACGGGACAACGAAATATGCTTTCAGAAAAGCAATGGAAGGAGAAGTACCATCCAGCATACTTTCAAGACATGATAAAATAGGTTTTGCAACACCTGAAGAGAAATGGATGAAGGATGAAGCGGTAAGGGAAATGATACAGGAGATAATCGACTCGGAGAGTTTCCGCAAAAGAGAGTTCTGGGACTGGAAAATGGTAAAAGGCATGTATGAGAAACTACTGGAAGGCAAATCCTCCAGTATTTTCGTGGGAACTGATATCTGGCGATGTATATCCATGGAATTGTGGATGCGTCTGTTTATTGACCGAGAGAATATTACTGCAGAATAAGGGTTCTTACACCCTTAGCATTTTCTCAGGTTAAAAGATCAGATACTTTTGTTTTTCTTATAGATATTGAAGAATGCCCATTCTGCCGCTTTACCGATCATATCTTTTTTCACCAGCCTGTATTTTACATGCAGTGAAGGGTTGAACTTGGCCTTGAATGCCGCAATATTTGGAACATCAGCTCCTCCAAGCTCGAGTACACTGTAATTCCTGTACTGCCCCTTTTTGATCAGTTCCCAGTATAAGAACTCGTTAACAGGAACATCGACATCCGGTTTTACATTGCCCAACCACATGCTCATTCTCTTGTACTCTGCAGTAATCAGGCCGCCTAGTGTATTATCTTCTCCGTCCCTGATGTAGTACAGCTTAATATCCTCAGGATACAGGTCAAGTACCTCTTCAAGATACTCTTTGCCGGCAACAGGGAATTTAAGGCCCTGTTCCCTGTAACGTTCAACCGAACTGTCATAGAACATGGAGACGTCATCACTCTCCGCCAGCTTCAGGTTATAGCTGTCAAGTTTTTTAATTGCACTTTTACGGGATGAGCTAAAGCTTTTCAGGATATCGTCCAGGGGTCTATCCAGATCGATCATAAAGATAGTCATAGGATCAATGGCAAAGCCATGCCACTTGAACGGTCTCACATCGTAGAACATGGGAGTCAGCACAATCGAGACATAATTTACATTCATGCTATCGATCTTCTCTGAAAACAGCTTACCCATCTCGTACATGCGCTGACTTTTCTTACTCAGGTTCATGACATCGCATCTGGGACTTATAACAAAACCAAGACAGGGAATCGCTGTCCCGGGAGGAGGAGAAAGAACCATCCTTATCCCATTCACCTTTTTCAAAAAAAGGGGTATGATACATATCAGTTCTTCCGTTATGTACACGCCCAGTGGATGCAGCTCACTGCCGGTATGCTTCTCCACTGTCCTCAGAAAATCCCATTTATGGAATACAGTCCCGTAAGGACTCTCATCTATAAACCGGTCCCAGAGCTCCGGGTCATCAATAGCGGATATATGAATACTCTCCCCTCCCACAGATCAGATATATATCCCGATATATCGGATAAAGTCAGAACTTGCTCTTCTTACAGACATTCAGGTAAGTCCATTCAGCCATTTTCCCTACAACGTCTTTCTTGAAGATCCTGTAATTGGTCTCGATAGCCGGATTGAACTGGGATTTGAAAGTACATAGACGTGGAATGTCCGCTCCGCCAAGTTCGAGAAGCGGAAAATTCTCTTCTTTACCCTTCTTTATAAACTCCCAGTACATGAACTCATTTACAGGAGCCTTTGTTTCCGGTTTCACACTGCCTATCCACAGGGTGACACGCCTGTGCTCGGTTGTCATAACCGCCCCCACAGTATTGTCATCCTGATCCTTGATGTAATATATCTTGATCTGGTCAGGATAGTATCGCCGCAGCTCAGTGACATACTCTTTACTGGTAATCGGAAACTTCAGACCCTGCTCTTCATATCTTTCAACTGAAAGATCGAACAACAGAGATACGTCGTCGTCTTCAACGAGATACATCCCATCATGCTTTTTCTTTTTGATAATCTTTCTCTTTGAAACGTTGAAGTCATTCAGTATATCCTCAAGAGGTTTTTCCAGATCGATAACGAATGTATACAGAGGATCTATCATGAATCCGTTCCACTTGAAAGGCCTTATGTCATTGAATGAAGGTGTCAGTAGAATGGATACGTAGTTAGCACCCAGACGATCGATCTCCTCTGCGAACAACTCCCCCATTTCATACATCCTCTGGCCCCTTTTGCTCTGTTTCATAGCATCAAGACGATCACTCATCACAAATCCGAGATAAGGTATCCCGGTCTGCGGAGGAGGAGAAAAGACAAGCTTTACCCCATGAATGCTTCTGAAGAAAAGGGGAATAACACAGATCAGTTCTTCTGTTATATACATACCAAGAGGATATAATGTGTATCCCGTATGCTTTTCTACCGTATGTAAAAAGTCCCACCTGTGGAAAATAGTTCCGTAAGGGCTCTCTTCAACAAATGTATCCCACTCCTGTGGGTCATGGATAGTTGATATATGTATTGTTCCACCACCTGTAAATATCTTCACCACTTGTTATCCAAGCATTCTTCTGATTGCAGTAATCAAGTATCTTAATGTAAAGATTCTTCCAGTCCTTCCTGAAAGGTGTACTAAAGGAACTGTTATGCCATAACAATGTGATTATACCGTTATACTGCTCTCCGGTATCCAGTATTCCCTTTATAAGTTCCCATGCATCTTTAAAAGACGCAGTACAATTAAAGAGTGCAGAGTCCATCGCAATAAGAGGAATCTCCAGGATGTCAAGTTCTTTACTACCCCTGACATCATATGGCCTGAAAGGATGACACAGGCCGTTCCTGAACCCCACCGCATTGTTGAATCCCAGTGTGCTGTCATATCTGAACCCTGCCTTTGACAGGATTTCCCAGGAATCGGTCATTTTAAAACGCAGATAATGATTCCTGAAACCTATCACTTTCTTACCAAGAACGTTTTCCAGTTTTTGCTTTTCTACTGCAAGTTTATCATAGCTGGCGTATGAAAAATAGCCACCATGCAAACCTACTTCACATCCCCGGTCTACTATCTCCCCCATATAGTTTCCCGCATCCTCGATATTATATCTGAACCTTCGTGGGTCCTTTTCAGCTGTCAGGAAATAAAACGAGGACTTTGCCCCATAGCTTTCCTCGATGTCCATTATTTCCCTGAAGTTAAGATAAGGCGAACTATTCTTACCATTAAGCCTCCATAACGCATGTTTTTTCAACTGACCCAGGTTAGCACCTTTAACAGAATGCAATACCGAGAGCAGAGTATGCGGCAGGGGAGGATATATGTCATCAACATCATGTGTCAGACATACGGCGAATTTCTTCTCCTCCGGCATGACCACTTCAAACCCGCTGTCTATTAAAGAGCGGGACACTTCAGGACACAGGACATCACTGAGCTGACAACGATCATAATCGAAGAAACTGTCAACACTCGAATGCATCATGAAGTCTTCGTCCTTGCCGATGAACTTCGACCAGATATCCGGATTCTGCCTTATTGATTCATACATGACAACACCCGGAGTTACTCTTCTGACGAATTCAAGATTGAATAATTAAGGTACCATGAGCTTTTTTTTTGCTCTGAACTACATTCAATAATGTGCCCCATTATGAATTCATTAACATCAATCTTGTCCGCCAGCAATTTCTCCCGCTTTTCCCCCCACTTCTGTTTGGAATCAGGATCATTCAGAATATCGATCGCCTTTCGTAGAGCCTGTTCTGAGTCATTGTAGCAATGGAGCATTTCGTATTCCGTCTCCAGTTCAGTAAAGTTGCCCATGGTCCCCACAAGGGATGAAACATAAACCGCAGGCGTACCGAGTAGCGCACTTTCCACGGCAGTGGTTCCACCATCACCAAGGTACAGACTCGCATGATAGAGGAGGTCATGCAGCTTTTCAGGACTTACAGAGATCCTGTATTTCTCCAGACCACCGTTTAATTCCTGCTCCGACGTGATGAAGACCTTTCCAAACTTTTCCAGTTCCTGAACCAGTTCAAGCTTATTTGTTATACCGTGTTGGCCGATATCATGACTTGCACCCCATGAAACGAACCTGAGAACTATTATGCGGTCATCCTCACTCAGATCGTATTCCGACAAAAAGTCCGGATCAGGCTCAAAGTATTCCGGGGAAAGGTAAGCAAGCTCATGATAACCTTTATAGCGTATCTGTTTATTTCCCAGATCCTGTGCATAGCATGAAGGTGTGAATACCCTGTCTGCAAAAGGAAGCGTTACGTAGTTCGCTAGTTTTGCATGTTCGGTATCCGTGAATATGAACGATTCCTTACCCATCAGCCATGCCACATGGGCAACACATGGATTCAGAACACCTATCATTATATCCGGATCGAACTTTTTCGCAACCTTGAGTAGCTTAACGTCCCTTGAAACCCATTCACGGATCAGGCTACCTTTTCCTGATCCGATCTTACTCAGGACCTCATACGGAATACCGCATGATTCAAGCAGACTTACAGTAACATCTTTATCCCTGGCGGTGACAAGCACCTGATGCCCATTTTCTTCCAACCCCAACACTATGTTCTTGAAGAAATGGACATGCCCAGGATGTCCTATATCAATGAGAACTCTCATTATACCCCCTTTAACTATTACAACTAACTCCTATTTAATCATTTTTGAATAGTACAAATTGAGTATTAATTTTTAGAACTAGACAGGCAAATCACTGTCAACTTGAGAATCATTTTTAACGAATAAGTTACCTATAGTAGATTGTTCATAATATCAGGGACGCGGGGGTAAAAATGAATCGAACTAAGATAGGGCTACCACTACTGGTTTTATTAATTGTCATTATGCTGTACTTTGCATACAGTTACGGCATAGTGGAAGAAGAAAAGGAAATTGATATAGAAGAAGAGATCGAAACGGTGCCCGACATTATCATAGAGCAAAGGGGAGCTCAGACATATGCAATTGAAAACGACACTCAGGCTATCATTTACCAGGGAGATGATACAAGTGCTATCCGGGCCGCGGTGAAATCCATAAGCCAGGGTACGATCCTTGTTCGTGAGGGTACTTACACGATTACATCACCGATTGTAGTAGGATCGAATACACAGCTGATCGGTGATAACAGTATTCTTACAGGACACCGTATTTTCAGGATATATGACGCATCCAATGTGAGAATCGCGGGTTTTGAATTCAGGGGACCCGGAGAGGAATATGCCAGGCATACCGGAAGTTACGGCCTGGTTCAGGTAGCAAACACCAATAACCTGCTCATAGAGGATAATACATTCTCGACATTCAGTAATTATGGAATCTATCTTTCAACACGTTCAACTTCCGATTATAATAAGGAAATAAGCATAAGGAACAACCAGTTCCTTGACTACGGATATTGCGGAGTGATGGTAGGCAAGCAGGCCAGCTCGATCTATATAGATGATAATGTGTTCAGAGATATCAATACACTTAAACTGAACACCAATTCATACGGAACAGCCGTTGCCAAGGGAAGTAACGAATATAAATATTCTGAATATATCTATATCCGGAACAACGTTATCGAGAACAATCCCATGTGGGAAGGTATAGACAGTCACGGGTCCAATCATCTCTACATAGAGAACAACAGGATCATTGATTGCCGGATACCCATATCTGTTTCTCATATCACGGAAGATAATATCTATCCGGAATCACTTCACGATGTCAGTATTACGGGCAACTACATAGACGGGAATCTGGACGCAGCTAAACAGGATTCAGGAATCTATGTGATCGGCGGTCGTAACGGTGGTGAAACACCATACATCAATGTTACCCTGAAAGACAATGTAATAAAAGAAGTGAACAACTGGCTGTATGGTGATGATGGCGCAATAGTGCTGCAGAATGTTGATGAGGCACTGATCTACAATAACAGCATCTCTGATGTCGGTGGAACTGGTATTAATCTTGAAAATGCCAACAATGTACTTGTACAGAAGAACCAGATCAAGGACCTGGTCACAATATCCGAACCAAGAAATGCCATCAGTGTATCACATGTCACAAAGGATTATGAAATTGACATAGAGGATAATCTTGTGGACCTTTCCGCTGATTGCAAGATACACTTTGAAGCTTCACCCGAAGTTTCCGAGAAAGAAGTGTGTATTGTTGACCTGTCTGATTTTTCCCTGTCTGATGTTGGCACAGGCGGTCAGAATATCCTGATCTAGAAAAATTGTACAGTACCCTGATACAAAAACATTCTTTTTTTACTTTTCAGGCAATCGTGATGGGTCGGAAAAAATATATTTTCCAACATAGTCCCCAGTAAAAAAGATGATATTGTAACAACAGTCATACA
>Ga0163219_100072_pt1 | contig 25482 bp, 19 predicted proteins | sample MSEWel2016_04_06_FD_113150 | JGI IMG/M metagenome (GOLD analysis project Ga0163219, IMG submission 113150) | Subsurface microbial communities from deep shales in West Virginia, USA - MSEEL Well Study Marcellus 3H_2016_04_06 ...
CGCAATGACAGAGTCCCCGGTAGATGGAGAAGAGGTTGGCAGAGGGCAGGGCGGTAATGCCGCCCTGCCCTCTGCCAACCTCTTCCATATTAAAGTAAAAGTACGTCATTGCGAGGGCTCAGGCCGAAGCAATCTCTATACAGACACACGCGACTATAAACTTAAGCCTTGATGTATTGCAAGTTGCTGATAATAAAAGACTTGACAAACGGGCGCTGACGATCATAACTTACTCTTAATAAGAGCTTTGCGTCATTGCCTCTCTGCGTTTAAGTTTTTTTTAACGGACTATTGTGAGAATCCCGATATCAATTTTTTGGCGCCCTGACTTCTTCATTGCAAAATGATTTGATTTTTAGGCAAAAAGGTTTTTGCATATTTGTTTCTCATTCCTTATCTTTGCAGCGGTTTTCAAAGTAGGTGGTTAGGGGGCAGAAGTCCCCTATTTTATTAATGGCTTGTCTATGATAGTAAAACAACAAATAATGGATCTGATAGCCGACAAGCTGGAGGCAGACGGGTTTTTCGCGGTAGATGTTACCGTGAAACCGGGCAATAAAATTGAAATTTTGATTGACAGCAAGAATGGTGTTCCCATTGAGTATTGTGTCGCTATTTCGAGATTGGTGGAGCATTCGTTTGATCGGGAAGAAGAAGATTTTGAGTTGGAAGTATCCTCTCCGGGAATCGGACAGCCATTTAAAGTGTTGCAACAGTATCATAAAAGTATGGATCGGCCTGTGGAAGTCATGGATAATGAGGGGCAGATTCAGAAAGGCATTTTAGTTGAGGTTACAGATACAGGTTTTGTGGTTAAAGAAGAAAAAATGATAAAACCTGAAGGAAAAAAGAAAAAAGAGTTGCAGGTTTTCAATCATCAGTTTAGTTTTGATGAAGTAAAGAGAGTAAAAGAAATCCTGTCTTTGTAAAGAAAAAAAATTGAGTCCCGGATTTTATCGGGTCAGAAAGATATAAAACAGAACGAACATACAACAGCAGCGATGGAAAATATTAATTTGATAGACACTTTTTCGGAATTTAAAGAACTGAAAAATATTGACCGTGCAACAATGGTCAGAGTCCTTGAAGATTCATTCCGCAGTGTTTTGATCAAGATTTTCGGAAGTGACGAGAATTTTGACGTCATCGTAAATATTGACAAAGGTGACTTTGAGATTTGGCGCAACCGCGAGGTGGTTCCTGATGGTGAAGTGGAGGATGCCAATACTCAGATTTCCCTGACAGAAGCTCTTAAAATTGATGAAGATTATGAGGTCGGTGAGGAAGTGGTTGATGAAGTTGATTTTCATAAATTCGGACGAAGAGCGATTCTGACTTTGCGCCAGAACCTGGCCGGTCAGATAATGGAATTGGAAAAAGATCACTTATATAGCAAATATACCGAGCGAATTGGTGATGTGGTGACCGGAGAGGTTTACCAAATCTGGAAGAAAGAGATGCTCATTCTCGACGATGAAGGCAATGAATTGATTTTGCCCCGTTCCGAGCAAATTCCGGGCGACTTTTTCAGGAAAGGTGAAACGGTTCGTGCTGTTGTGATTCGTGTAGAGATGCGAAACAATACTCCATTGATTATCCTTTCCCGGACTTCTTCGGTATTCCTTGAGCGTTTGTTCGAGTTCGAAGTGCCCGAAATTTATGACGGACTCATTACAATTAAGAAAATTGTACGTGCTCCGGGTGAGCGTGCCAAGGTGGCTGTTGAATCGTATGACGACCGTATTGATCCCGTAGGAGCCTGTGTCGGAATGAAAGGCTCACGCATTCATGGCATTGTGAGAGAGTTGCACAACGAAAATATTGATGTAATTAATTTCACCGCCAATAATCAGTTGTTTATTCAACGTGCATTGAACCCGGCCAAAGTATCGAGCATTAAGCTTTTTGAAGAAGAGAAACGCGCCGATGTGTATCTTCAGCCCGAAGAGGTTTCGCTGGCGATTGGTAAAGGCGGACTGAATATTCGCCTGGCAAGCCAGTTGACCGGATACGAAATTGATGTATATCGGGAAACCGAGAATGAAGACGAGGAAGATGTTTCGCTGGATGAATTCACAGACGAGATTGAAAGCTGGATACTTGATGAACTCAAAGCGATTGGTTGCGATACCGCCAAATCGGTTCTTGATTTGACCGTGGAGGATTTGACCAAAAGAACAGATCTTGAAGAAGAGACCATTCGTGAGGTAATCAATGTTCTGAAAGCTGAATTTGAATAATTCGCTTATCTTTGTTCGCAAAGATTTTTAATCTTTTTGACCTGAAAAACGAAAGTCCCTTATATGGCAGTTGGAAAAAGACTAAGTAAAATAGCAAAAGAATGTAATGTGGGAATCAGCACTATTGTTGATTTCCTGCATAAAAAAGGATTCAAGATCGAATCCAATCCGAATACCAAGATCTCGGAAGATATGGTTGATCTTCTGAGACAGGAATATCGTTCTGATTTTACCGTAAAACAAGAGTCGGAAAAACTGGTTGAACGCAAGCAGAAAGGGAAAAAATCGTCTGTCTCTATTGATGACCTGAAAGATGACCAGGACGATGACCAGGACCAGCCAGATGAGGATGTAGCTCCTGTTGTGAAACCGGAAAAGAAAAAAACGGAGCAACCAACTGCCGATTTTTCAACTCCCAGACAAAAAATGGATGTAAAGGTCGTGGGGAAAATAGACCTTGATAAAAAGAATAAGGCCGAAGCGCAACAAAAAGAGGAACAGCAAGAGGTTGAAGAAACTGAAGCTGTTAAGAAACCTGACACTGTTAAGAAACCTGACACTGTTAAGAAAAACGATACTGTTGAATCGAAAGAACCTGCTAAAGCCTCTGAAATACCTGAAAAATCTTCGCCGGAAGAAAAGAAGACTCAAGATAAGGAGCCTGTAAAAGACCATCCGAAAAAGGATGAATCAGACAAAGGAACTCCGGATCAGAAAGTTGACATTCCGGTGGAGGTTGAGAAACCAGACAAAGATTTAAAAGTGGTTGGAAAAATTGACCTTGAGGAAAAACCGGATATCACCGAGAAGAAAAAGGTGAAATCGGAACAGGCTCAAAAAGACAAGGAAGCCGGGGCTTCTAATGTTCAGAAAAAAGAGGTGGAGCAGGAAAAAGTGCAGGCTAAATCAACGGAGAAAAAATCCGCTGAACCGGAAACTGCCAAAGAACCTGCAGTGAAAACGCCTCAGGCTGCTAAAAAAGCAGAGGGCGAAAAAAAGGATGCCGATGGTTTTATGCCTACTAAGGTGAAAAAATTGTCAGGCCCTACTGTTGTTGGCAAAATTGACCTTCCGGCCAATGCCCGCAATAATGAGAATAATCGCGACGAGCAGCGTAAAAAGAAGAAAAAACGCAAGCGCATTCGTAAAGAAAAGGAGCGCGTTAATATTACTGACAAGCCACAACAGCAAAATGCAGGCGGAGCCAACAAAGTAGCTCCTCAGGATAAAAAGGAAAAACGCAAAAAGACGAAAGCCAAAAAGCGTCCGACCCGTCCTGAAGTGAGTGAAGAAGATGTGCAAAAGCAAATTAAAGAAACGCTGGCCCGTCTTACCTCCAAAGGAAAATCAAAAACATCCCGTCACCGTCGCGATAAACGTGATGCTGCCGCTCAAAAGGAGCAGGACGAGATGGATCGTATGACAGAAGAGAGCAAGGTGTTGAAGGTAACAGAATTCCTGACTGCCAACGACCTTGCCAATATGATGGATGTGCAGGTGACCCAGATCATTTCTACTTGTATGAGTTTGGGCATGTTTGTTTCCATCAACCAGCGTCTGGATGCAGAAACAATTATTCTTGTGGCGGAAGAATATGGTTATAAAGTTGAATTCATTAGCGTGGATGCAGCTGAGTCTATTGAGGAGAAAGAGGACAATCCGGAAGATTTGAAACCCCGTCCGCCTATCATTACAGTGATGGGACACGTTGACCACGGTAAAACTTCCTTGCTCGACTATATCCGTAAGGAAAATGTGATTGCCGGTGAAGCCGGAGGAATAACCCAGCACATCGGAGCATATAATGTGGAACGGGCCGACGGACGTGAAATTACGTTTTTGGATACTCCGGGTCACGAGGCATTTACAGCCATGCGTGCCAGAGGTGCCCAGGTTACCGATATTGCTATTATTATTGTTGCTGCGGATGACAATGTGATGCCGCAAACAATCGAGGCGATTAATCATGCCTCTGCTGCTGGTGTACCTATAGTATTTGCGATTAATAAAATTGATAAGCCCAATGCCAATCCAGACAGAGTAAAAGAGGAATTGGCTAAAATGAATTACCTCATTGAAGAGTGGGGGGGCAAATATCAGTCACAGGATATTAGTGCTAAGAATGGTGTGAACATCGAACAACTGCTTGAGAAAGTACTGCTCGAAGCGGATATGCTTGAACTGAAAGCCAATCCTGATAAACCGGCTGTTGGTTCGGTTATTGAATCCACGCTGGATCGTGGTCGTGGTTACGTTGCGACTATGCTTGTTCAGTCTGGTACCTTGCGTACCGGCGACCTGATTCTTTCGGGTCAGTATTATGGTCATGTGAAGGCCATGTATAATGAGCGAAATCAGAATATCGATATAGCTGGTCCTTCAGAGCCTGTTTTGGTGCTCGGATTGAACGGAGCACCGCAGGCAGGTGAGAAGTTTCACGTGATGGAGAACGAAAAGGAGGCGAAAGAAATTGCAACCAAACGTTCTCAATTACAACGTGAACAGGGACTCCGGACTCAGAAGCATATTACACTTGATGAAATTGGCCGTCGAATTGCCATCGGAAATTTCCAGGAACTGAATCTTGTTGTGAAAGGTGATGTGGATGGTTCTATTGAGGCACTTGCCGATTCGCTGATCAAACTTTCTACTGAAGAGATTCAGGTGAATGTTATCCACAAAGCGGTGGGACAGATTTCTGAATCAGACATAATGCTCGCTGCTGCATCCAACGCCATCGTAATTGGTTTCCAGGTGCGTCCGTCACTGGCAGCCCGTCGAATTGCCGAGAAAGAGGAGATAGATATTCGTCTGTACTCAATTATTTACGATGCCATTGAAGAGATTACCGCAGCGATGGAAGGAATGCTTTCACCGGAAATTAAAGAGCAAATTACCGCCACTGTTGAAATTCGTGATGTATTTAAGATTACGAAGGTTGGAACCATTGCCGGTTGTATGGTGAAAGAGGGTAAGGTGAAACGCAGTTCTAAAGTGAGAGTGATTCGCGACGGTATTGTGATTTACACGGGCGAACTTGGTTCTCTGAAGCGTTTTAAAGACGACGCTAAGGAAGTGGCTTCAGGTTACGAGTGTGGATTGAATATTAAGAATTTTAACGATATTAAAATTGGGGATATCATCGAAGCCTTTGAGGAGGTTGAAGTTTCCAGAACACTTTAATATTGAAAAATACAGACCAAAAAAAGGCGTCCGAAATTTTCCGGACGCCTTTTTTGCTTTTACAGGCAGCGTTTCTTATTCAATTAATTTTTTGTAATCGCTGGCAGATAAAAGATCTTCTGTCTGATCGGGATCAGCCATTTCGATTTTAACCATCCACCCTCCGGCATAAGGCTCTTTGTTCACAAGTTCCGGCTGGCTTTCCAGTTCCTCGTTTACCTCAATAATTTTGCCGGCAACAGGCATGTACAAGTCAGATACTGTTTTTACTGCTTCAATGGTCCCGAAAACCTCTTCCCGTTCAAGGTCTTCATCTTCGGTTTCAATTTCAACAAATACAATATCACCTAATTCGCTTTGTGCAAAGTCTGTGACTCCCACAATGGCTATTCCGCCCTCGATTCTAACCCACTCGTGATCTTTAGTGAATTTTAGGTTTTCCGGTATGTTCATAACTTTTTATTGTTTTATGGATTTAGTATCAAAATTAGATAAAATTTTAAGAATTATCTAACAGAAAGTTGGCATATATTTCATCTATGGTAACCGCAATAGGCCGTAAAAAAAGCTTAAACGCAGAGACGCAATGACGCAAAGTTTTTATTATGAGTGAGTTGTGACTTGTTTGTCTGGTTTTGTAATGGATTGATTATCAGTTGTTTTTAAAAGTTTAACGGAGTATTGAACCGAACACCGTTGATATTTTAGATGTGTTGGATTCTTGAGGTTTTGTTAAGAAGATGCCCAAAGAGGTTATTGTGCCAGTGAAAACCTGAAACTAACTCCCACATTGGTGTTGAAGGTAGGGTAAGAAGATGAAATATAGGGATTGTTCACCTGACGGTCGTAGAAAACCTGGACATTGAATCGGTCGCTTAATACGTAGTCAGCAGTCAGTTTAAGTGTGGTTATTTTTTGACCTGCAGTCATCTGGTTCGATTCTTCCTGAATTTTTCGGATGATAGAGAAGCTCTCCCGCATTGAAATGTCTGCCCGCAGGTTGAGGTCGGAGGAGATTTTGGTTTGGTTGTCCGATTTTCCCAGAATCATATCCATTTTATCAAACCGGTAACCAATTCCAATCACCCATTCGTTGTTGTAATTTTCGATCAGCTGGTTGTTGTTTAGGCTCAGATTAAGAATACGTCCTTTTTTGTATTCGGCTCTGGTGCTGATGTTGCCCGGCCAGGTAATGTTAAATTGCAGGAACGGGGCAAATTGTTCCGTGATGGTAACTCCGCTAATCAGGTATTTTGCTATGAAATTGTCTTGTGCATCTCTTACAAAGCTCAATCCATCGCCGTTTTCCTGCCATTCCATATTGGTTTGGTAGTTTCCTATGGAGTAGGTCGAGGTATAAGCGTGGCTTATATCGAAAGATTTTACGTATTTCCTGAAAAACTCAATCTTTGATAGTCCGCTGTAATTAACACGCCAGTTGGGTTTGATGTAGGCGAGTGAGGGGAATGTCTCAAGGAAGATATTGTTTGCACTTTTACCCGAATAGGCCGACAAAAATGCAGGAATTAGTACGTCGCGTGAGGTACGGTTATAACCGTCAACCCCGGATTCCACGTTATGCCCCCTGTCAGGATAACCTTCCGGGTTATAGACCAGCCCTGAAATATCTTTGTTCTGATAGTATTCGGTTTCAGGGAAAACAGTTCCTGCTCTTTCGTTGCCCAACCGTTCGGCAATAATGTCTCTGTTTTTAAGAAACTGGTCGAATGCGGGCGAACTGTAGTTGCCATCCTTTTCAACCTTGTCGAAAGCTGTTGCCAGGGTATTGAAACTCATCGAAAAGCTCCCCGATTCCATGGTGTTAAATACACCCCGAAACTGGTCGCCGTTGAAGAGATAATACTCGTTCATATTATTGGAATAACGACGGTTGGCAGTTAAGTCGATTCGCAGGTCTTTGATGGGTTCAATGGTTGCCCGAATATTGAGGTCTTCGGTATGGGTCATGATGTAAGGAGTGTTCAGGGTGCTGTCGGTTGTCAGCCAGTTGTTTTCCACCGCTTTCATGGCAAAATCCCTGTCCTGAATTCCCAGCAGGAATGGGAAGCCGGGGGCATTGGTGCCACGAACATCCTGGTTGCCCAGAAATCCCGATTCAGGCATGTAACCGGGCAGGGTGGTTCCATTGTTCGAAGAGTAAGAAACCGACAGGTTTTTGATGCCTGTAGCCAATTTCATTACGTTATCTGCTACAATCTTAATGGGTGAAGTGGAGGTTTTTCTTTGTCCGGTGATCAACGTGCGTGCATTGGTAATGTCTCTGGATGCAGTAAATGTTACTTTATTGTTGTCAATGATATTGGTTTTGCCCTGAACCGGTCGTCCGTTGCTGTCAAAAATGCGCACCTGAACATCTGTTGTGTTGAGTTTATGGTCTATTTCCAGGGGAGTGTCTTTTTCGATATTCAGGCTGTGACTGGTATATCTGAGTTGTTGAGTGCCACCCGCACTTTGTTGAGGGCGGGACAGGTTTCTCAAATAATTTACTTTGTTGTACAAGCCGGTAAAGTTGAGTTGTGCGTTTCCCTGAATGGTGTTTGAATTTCGGATGGTGTTGCCCCATTCATATTGTTCTTCGGTGACAGGACCCTGTTGCCAGTTAAACTGAGCTCCGTAATTAACATTGGCCGATGTCCAGTCGAGCATGGGGAGTTTGTTGATGGGTAACCGATAGCTGGCATTGATGTTGTGCTGATAATTGGTGGTACGGCCATACGACAGGATGTTGCGCATTACGGAGTCTTTCCACAATTCATATTCATCCCGGTAGCGATCTTTATTGACTACTCCTGTTGGCTCGTCAATGCGGGCGTTGGTGGCGGTGCGGAAATCTACTTTAAGCGATTTTGTGAGATTATAGGTCATCTCAAAATACCGGTTCCAGGTGAAATCTTTGCGCACAGACACCGGAATTTTAAAAGTTGGATTATTGACATTTCTAAGTTGCGATTCAGAATAGTCGCGCAATAGCTCCCAACGATAATTGATTTGGCTGGGCAGGAGATAAAAGTTGAAATCTCTGACAAGTCTTAGTGCATCGCCTTTAACGCTCTTGAAGGGTTCAACGATTTTGGGCTGACCGGAATAATTGTAAGCCAGAATTCCCCTGTAAGTCTTGTCTGTTTTGTATTCTGTTTTCACATCCTTGTGCGTCGTCTCGTTGTAGGAGTAGGTTGCACTGAGATTCGAGATATCGTAAATTTTGGGTTGATTGTCTTTGGGTTTTAATCTTACATTGGTGAAATTGATGCTTTTACGGTTGGTTCGGTCTTGTGATAAGTCTTTGAGGCTGTCCCGTTCCGCTTGCGATGATGCGTTGTCCAGTGCTTGTTCCATGGTGATATCAGGATCCAGCGGATTGTATTCGGGGGTTGCAACCTGTTCACTGGCACTTAAATACATCGGAGCTGAAAGTCTCGATTCGGGCCCCAGCAGTTTGCCCAGTTCCAGATTGGTGGCAATGTCGTACTGGTAGTAATCCTCACGGCTGCGTTCATTCACACTTTGGTCAATACTTCCGAATCCGATGGTGTTGACTTTCCCCGCCATGGATACACTACCAAGGTCGGCAAGCTTCACGTTGACGCGCGCATTGGCTGCCCAACCGCCCTCCTCATCAAAATCTGAGAGTCTTAATTCGTTGAACCAGATTTCGGAGGTTTTCAGTTCAATGGTGTGGTTCCGGATACCGATCATGATGGAGCGTACATTGGCAAGACTTGGATTACCCTTTATTCCAATTTTGTTGTTGGGGTTGTCGGGGTCAACATTATAATATTTTCGGGTAATTGCCACATCCTGATTGCCAGCTCTTAACTCATCATTGCGTCGGAGCTTTATTTGTTGAAGCAACTCAATGGGGAAATCAAATCGGTTCTCTTCGGGCCACACAATATATCTGTCGTTGGTGGAATTGTTGCTGTAGGTGCCTTCCGGGGTTAGTTTTAACGGGATTTCGTACTCATAATAGTTGTTTTTGAAATCGGTTCCCAATCTGATAAAAGCAACCATATCGTCATCTTCGAGGGGATAACCCGGCACTTCTTCGGCATGAACCTCCATTTTAATTCGCCGGTACTGACGCATATCCATATTGAGGGTTTTGTAAACAGCCCGGGCATCGCTGCCTGCCAGATCGGATGTTTTTAAAACGATGGATTGCTCGTTGAGTTGCCTGATTTGGGGGTTTCCGGGGTCTATGACTCTGTCGATGCCGGGGGGCAAAACATAGTTGACCGGCTTACGGGTTCCGTTCTCTTCAATGTTTACGGTGGCCACTTCAAACTGCGTGGTTTGGGCCGGGGCCACCATGTCTTCCATCTCAAACAGTTCATCGTTGTATTTTCGCCACTCCGAACGCACCAAATCCATTGTCGCAAAGCGGAGAACTACCGTATCGGAGAAGTTGCGCAGAAACATTCGCATGAAGCGTACCGAACTTAAATCACTCAGTTCACCAATGGTGGTGTCGGGCTCGTTTACCGGAACTTTAAACTGATACCATTTTACCGAGCTGGTCTCTCCGTTTTTCAGGGTTACGGTAGATTCAATCTGGTCGGTAATGAAATTTTCCCCCACATTCATGTTTTGAGGACGCAGGCTTATTTTATACTGAAAGTAACTTTCGGTTTCACTAAGGGTGTTATCTCTGTTGATGTCTTCACCATCAGGAAGCGTGGTGGCAGCGGTGCTGTAATTTTCGTTGGAGTACTCGGATGGGATGGAGTTTCCTTCCGGGTTGTTGAAGTTTTTATAGCGGTCGAGGATTCCTGTTTCCTGCTGGTCGAAATCGCTGCCACGGTGGTAATGGTAGTCATCTCCAGCCGGGTCGTCCATGATGTTTTGGTAAGCCTCATCGGTTAATAATCCTGATCCGAACAAGTTGTCGATCAAATTCAGGAAGGGATGGGGGGTATTTCGGTAGAAATCACGTTCAGCATCCGAATTCAGACCATTCAATCCCACATCCTGGCGATACCGGGTTGCCGGCTCATTGCTGAAGGCATTGACAAGGCTTTGTTTGGTTGGAACATACCCCCAGGCGGTACTATCCACATCAAGGGGGTCTTCTGGGCCGGGGAGCCCTTGTTCAAAAAACTTTCGTGAATCACGCAGGATATCTTCCGAAATATTACCCAGGTTAATGTAAAAGTCACCTCCCTGGTTGGGACCGTCTTCATACACAAAAGGATCCATCACCCAAAATTCGATGTATTCCACATTGGCCGATTCGAAATCGCTCTGCTGAATTTCCCGCATGATACCCCCCCAGCGCTGATTGGGATTTTCTAATTTTCCCTCTTGAGTCAGATTGGTGTCGAAATTGTATGGTCCGCGCTCGTCGGGATAATAGGCCAGGTTCAACACCGGAATATTGGTGGGTTCACCATAGGCACTTTCCCGGTAAGGAAAAATCTCTTTTTCGTAAATTTCACGCACGAAATGGCTCGATTGCTGTTCCGAATTTTGGCGAAGATGCGCCGGGGTTAGATTGTTGTTCCGTAGGAAAAGTGGGTCAATGACATACCAGGCCATTTTTGCACGGTTAAATCCGTAGCTCAGGTTGTTGATGTTGGCTGCCTCAGGAAACAGATCCGGTTGCCCCTGAGGTGCACTGGCCAGTTTCCAGGCCGTCCAGTTTTTGATGTCAATGGGAATTTCGCTGCCTTCAAAATCGTCGATGTAAGAAGTCCCCTCTTTGTCGATGACATTGGGATGCCCCGGGATTAACTGTGCAAACTCTCCCTCAAAAGAGATGGAGGAGGGGGTGGTGGTTTCCACCAATGGCAACTTGTCAATCAGTGAGGTCAAAGCATTGGATTCGGTGTAGTAGGCTGTGTTAATCCCCCAGATGGTGTTGGCAATGGGTTCATCTCCAAAGTTAACCTTTTGTGTCATCGGGCGCTCGCGCAAGTGCATGAGCGTTCCCCCTACATTAAAGTCATTGTTGAATTGATAATTCAGGTGGGTTCCCAGTAACGTTTTGGTTTGCAGGTTAAACATTTCCTGGCTTTCAAGAGATACCTGAATGGGCGTTCCCGACTCCAGAAGTCCTTCGTTGAGGATTCGGATTCGCCCGGTTGTATAGTCCACCGAATAATCCTGATTTTCGGTTAATTTGATTCCACCTGCCGTAACGACAACCGACCCTTCGGGGATATTGAAAGCATTTAGTGATATTTCACTGCTGACCGATGACTTGTAGGTACCTGTCAGTTTGAATTTATTTTTTTCGGCAAATTGGGAGGCGTTGGTTAGGGTCGAATCGTAGAGGGCATTGAAAACATATTTATCAATGAGGGCTTGATTGCCTCCTAATTTTTCTTCCAAATGCCGGCCAAAGGGTTCTACCACGGGAAAGACCACTCGTCCCTGATCGGCCAGAATGGTGTAGCCCGGAACATAGTCGAACGTGCCATCGGGGTAGGGTTCCTGATTGCCGTCCAGTCGATCCAGCCCCATCAGACTGATAAATAGTTCGCCGTTAATTCCGCCTGCATCCGGTTCAGGACCTTCGGGAAAATAATTGATGAAAGAGCCTTTGGAGTCATCCAGATATACAACATCCATAATAAAATCTTCGGGGCTAACCTGATAGGCTCCAATGGCATAGATGTTTTTCATCATCAGTTCCCAGGTTTTAACGCTGGGGGACAGGAGTGTGCCTTTCAGTAGTTTAAGGTAGAGGCTGTTAGGTGCTTCGACGCCGCTTGTGCTGAACTCCCCCACCTGGTAAACCTGCCCGTTGTAAGTGAACTCGTAGGAGACAGCCAATACTTCATCGTCGTCGAGCGGACTGTTCAGTGAAATATAGCCCAGTTTACTGTGTAACGTATATTGAGAGCTGTTGAGTAAGCGGGCATTTTCAATTTTCTCATATTCCCGGGAACCCCTAAATCCCTGGCTCTGGAGTGATGCAAAAGTAGAAGAGACCTGATTGATGTCCCTTACAGTAGAGTAGGTGCTGTTCATTTGGGCATACAGGTTGTTTGCCTCATTGGACGGGATGGCGCCAGGCTGGGCGCTCCAGAGTCCGGGGTTGGTGAGATTGTTGGCATTCTCGGCCAGGTCGGCAAAGGCTATAATGTTTCTGGATTCGTTGAAGTCATTGCTGCGATTGGTTATCCAAACTTCAATTTTTGTGATGTTGAATGGCGAGTTGATGACAGGAAGACTTTTCATTGCGTCGTTGTATCGCTCGCGAAATTGGTGTGCCAGGAAAAAGTGACGGTTTTTGTCGTATTCATTTGCGCTAATCTCAAAATCCTGCTGTTGTGCCCCGCCCTGAATGTCCATGGTAGAGGTTTCGCCTTTTTGTTGCGAAAAAATGGAAGTTACCGTTAATCGTCCAAACTGCATTTCTGTTTTTACCCCAAACAGACTCTGGCTTCCGGTTATTAAGGTTCCCGGAAGAGGAAGAGTTACGTTACCGGCTTCTACTTTTTGCAGAATTTCATCTTCATGGCCGGTGTATTCCAGGTTGATTTGGTTTTCAAAATCAAAGGTGGCTTCAGTATTGTAATTGATACCCATCCGGAGTTTGTCGCCGATGTTTCCGGTGATGTTCATCTGTATTTTTTCCTGAAAGTCGAATGTGGTGGTTTTGCGCATCCTTTCCTGGAGCGTCGGATTATCGATGCGGGTGTGGTTAACCCCTATTTGAAGTTCGGCAATACCCTGGGGCCGAATGTTGATGGTGCTGCTTCCAAAGATGCTTTCAACGGCTTGTCCGCCTCCCAGTCGAAATCCGCCCCCTTGCTGGTCATCTCCGGCCATCATATTGTTTTCCCAGTATTGTATCATTGATTTACGCATCTCCTGTTTCCGGTATTCTTCCACGGTCATGGTGTAGGGAAGTTTAACCGGAATGTTGCCTACCATCTTGTAAAGGTTGATGAGTCCGGTTGCCGGATCGTATTCGGCCTGATACGAAGTGTTTTCGGGTTGGGGGATTATGGGAGATACCTCTTTTTCGTTGGGTCTGGAAACCTGATCGGGATGGATGAGGCGATCTATCCGAAAAGTTTCCACAGAGTCGGGCTGCTGGCTTATTTCACCGGAAACCGATTCGGGGTTATTTTCCATACCGGGAGTGGCTCCTGTAAAAGCCAGGAGAGAAACGAGAGTCAGGGAAATGAGGATATGTTTGGTGTATTTTGTGTGCATTCAGGAAAATTGCGGAATGTTCGCCGGTTACATCATTTTTAACGCCAGTTTGATGATTTCTTCAACTTTGCTGTTTGGATTGTCTTTCAGGATTTTATCTAATGTTTTTTGAGATGGTCCTTTTGAAAAACCCAACATCACTAAAGCAGATAACGCTTCTTCTGCTTTTGTATTGTCTGCAGGCATCAGAAAATTTTTGCCTTCCGAGGCTTTCCCTATTTTGTCTTTCAATTCTACTATCAGACGCTGTGCTGTTTTAAGTCCTATCCCTTTAATGCTTTTTATCTGATTAACATTTCCTGTTGAGATGGCTATGTGCAACTCGTCGGGCGACATGGAAGAAAGCATCATCCGGGCGGTATTGGAACCAATGCCTGAGACTGAAATCAGCAATTGAAAAAGATCCCGTTCCCGGGGCCCGGCAAAACCGTAAAGCGAAAAGGTGTCTTCCCTTATGTGTTCGTAAATATACAATTGTGCCTCGTTTTTGTCCTTTAACGCTTCAAAGGTAAAAAGAGAAATATTCAGAAAATATCCGATACCGCTGTTTTCAATGATGGCGTAGGCTGGGGTGATTTGAGCAATCTTCCCGGAAATATACTCGTACATATCTTCTTTTTAAAGGTGAAACATCATCATTTATGGTCAGTTAATAGTTTTTATCCTCTTCATTACCCCATCCGCGGGCTTTTAATTCAATTTCTTCTCCGGCGTTGGTTTCCAATGTGTAGCCTTTCGACTCAGGAGTGATGTGCCCGATTACAAATACGTCTTTCAAACCTTTACCTTCTTTTTCAATTTTTTGATAATCGTTGAGCGAGATGGTAAACAAAATTTCATAATCTTCGCCACCATTCAGTGCAGCCACCAGTGGGTTGATTCCCATTTCATCGGCAAGCGTAGTGGTTGAGTGGTCGATGGGGATCTTGTTTTCATAGATGCTGCATCCGGTTCCTGATGCTTTGCAAAGCCGAAGTAATGCGGCAGCCAATCCTTCTCTAATCAAACTCATGGAGGTGGGAAACAGTCTGGCTTCTTCCAGTTGGGTAAGTAATTCAATTGGGGCTTCGGGTTTCAGCTGGCGTTCCAGCAGGTAGTCGTAACCGGCAAAGTCCGGATCGTTCTGCCCGGTTTCTTTCATTACTTTTTTTTCTCTTTCCAGAAGTTGCAGTCCCATAAAGGCTGCGCCCAAATCTCCTGTGACGCAAATCAAATCGTTTTCTCTGGCTCCGCTGCGGCTGACGGTTTTTTCTTTTGGTGCAAATCCGAATGCTGAGGTGGAAATGGACAATCCGGTAAGGGAGGAGGAGGGACGGAAACCTGTTAAATCCAGATCGTATTTTTGGCATGCCATCGCAACGCCTTCCATAAGCAATTCAACAGCTTCAAGCGACATTTTTCCGCTGAGACCCAGTGCCAGGTTGAGGTGCGAAGGGATCGCTCCCGCCGCAATAATGTCAGAGATTCCTGCTACAACAGCTTTGTAACCCAGGTGACGGAGCGGATAATAGGTCAGGTCGAAGTGAATGCCTTCCAGCATCAGGTTTTGTGAGAAGATAAGTTCTTCGCCATTGGTGGTTACAATGGCAGCATCGTTTTCAATTCCACAGAGTGTAGTCTTCTTTTGTTTTGGGAAACTTTTCTCTATGCGTTCGATGAGACCAAAAAGGCCAACTTCTGATAGTGGTGTGATCGTTTTGCTCATAATGTCTTTTTATCTGCTTGACAATAGGTCAATTGTTTGGCCAACAAAGAACCCTTCCAGTTAAATATAGAATTATTTGTGGCTTTTGTGCGGGTGGTATAGCGATTTTATAATTTGCTAAACCAGGGTAAAATTTTGGTATGCACTTATTTTCCCTTGTTTTCTCATGCGCAATACTCCGTTAAACTTTTTCAAATGCCTGATTACAAGTTGGTTGCAATCGCCGGGGCGCTGCTCAACTCTCTGATAATAAAAGCTTTGCGTCATTGCGTCTCTGCGTTTAGGCTTTTTTTAAAGGACTGTTGTATGCGCTAAATCATCAATATTCACATCCGAAAACTATGGTTATGCAAAGATATAATAATAGTCCGGTTATGCTTTTGTTTAAAGAAATGTCAACAATTCATTTGAAAAGCAAAATGGCTGTGTAAATTTAGATTTAATCTAAATGTTTGGTAACTTTGCAGTCTGTTTAGGAGGTATTAATTTTTTAATGTATTGAACTCTACCTCCATTGTTATTGTTAACACTCCGGAACGATAGATCAATATTCGATATGGCAACAGAGCAAGATAAAATATTAGAAGAAGTAACCAAAGGGGAATATAAATACGGTTTCTATACCGATATTGAAATGGATATGCTTCCCAAAGGTTTGAGCGAAGGGGTAATTCGGGAAATTTCCAAACGAAAAGGAGAGCCGGAATTTATGTTGGAATTTCGTCTTGAGGCTTATCGCAACTGGCTGAAGATGAAAACGCCCGACTGGGCTCATCTGAATATTCCTGAAATCGATTTTCAGGATATGATATATTACGCTGCTCCTAAGAGTAAGCCAAAGTTGGATAGCCTGGACGATGTGGATCCCGACCTGAAAGCAACCTTTGATAAGCTTGGAATTCCTCTGGAAGAACAGAAACAGCTGGCTGGTGTTGCCGTTGATGCTGTGATGGATAGTGTTTCCGTGAAGACCACTTTTCGGGAAACGCTGGCAGAAAAAGGGATTATTTTTTGCAGCATCAGTGAAGCCATCAGGGAGTATCCCGATTTGGTGAAGAAATATCTGGGGAGCGTAGTGCCACCCAATGACAATTACTTTGCTGCGTTGAATTCTGCGGTTTTTTCAGACGGGTCTTTTGTATTTATTCCCAAAGGGGTGCGGAGTCCCGTGGAATTGTCCACTTATTTCCGAATCAATGCGATGAATACCGGGCAGTTTGAACGGACACTGATTGTGGCGGAAGACGATAGCTATGTGAGTTATCTGGAGGGATGTACAGCTCCGCAGCGCGACGAGAACCAGTTGCATGCTGCCATTGTGGAAATTGTGACCATGGAACGTGCCGAAGTGAAATACTCCACTGTTCAAAACTGGTATCCCGGCGATAAGAACGGGAAAGGTGGCATCTATAATTTTGTAACCAAGCGTGGCCTTTGCAAGGGAGATTATTCCAAAATATCGTGGACGCAGGTGGAAACCGGGTCGGCCATTACCTGGAAGTATCCAAGTTGTGTGCTGATGGGCGATCATTCATCGGGTGAGTTTTATTCCGTGGCGCTGACCAATAATCATCAACAGGCCGATACCGGAACAAAAATGATTCACCTGGGAAAAAACACCAAAAGTCTGGTGGTTTCCAAAGGTATCTCGGCCGGGAAAAGTCAGAATAGTTATCGTGGACTGGTGAAGGTTTCCAAACGAGCTCATAATGCCAGGAACTTTTCACAGTGCGATTCATTGCTGATGGGAGATAAGTGTGGGGCACATACATTCCCTTACCTGGAGATAAACAATAACTCTGCAAAAGTTGAGCACGAAGCAACGACCTCCAAAATTGGAGAGGATCAGATATTCTATTGCAATCAGCGTGGAATTGATACCGAAAGTGCAGTCGGACTGATTGTTAACGGATATGTTAAAGAAGTAATCAATCAGTTGCCCATGGAATTTGCGGTTGAGGCTCAGAAGCTTTTGGAAATCAATCTCGAAGGAAGCGTGGGATAGTCGATTATCAAACTAAGTTTATAAAAACAGAAAAATATATTTGAGTGTAGTATAAAAAGGTATATTTTTGCCAAAATCAAGGCTTTGAAAATTTTTGCACCAGAGTTAACCTGTTGTTAATGAGGATTCAAAAATTTTCATTAACGAAGAGTTTGGCAATAAAGATGCTTTTTAGACTAGGCTCAGGAAATTAAAGGGCAAAAGAACAAGTATAAAGCGGCAAGTTATTTCGGCACAATCCCAAAGTCGCAGAATTCCATTAACTAATCATCCTATTTAAGTTCTGAAAATATGCTTTCGATAAAAAACTTACATGCTAAAATAGAAGACAAAGAAATTCTTCGGGGGATTGACCTGAAAGTGAAACCCGGCGAGGTTCATGCAATTATGGGCCCCAACGGTTCAGGGAAAAGTACACTGGCTTCAGTGCTGGCCGGAAATGAGATGTTTGAAGTTAGTGAGGGAGAAGTGGCGTTTAATGGCAAAAACATTCTTGAGATGGCTCCGGAAGACAGGGCCAGAGAAGGATTGTTTCTGAGCTTTCAATATCCTGTGGAAATTCCCGGAGTGAGTATGGTTAATTTTTTGCGGACTTCCATTAACGAGATCCGGAAATACAGAAATGAAAAGCCGCTTTCGGCAAGTGAGTTTCTGAAACTCATGCGTGAGAAAAAAAATCTGGTGGAAATAGACTCTGACTTGACGAACCGTTCGGTGAATGAGGGGTTTAGCGGGGGAGAGAAGAAGAAAAACGAGATTTTTCAGATGGCTATGCTGGAACCCAAACTTTCTATTTTGGACGAAACAGACTCAGGACTGGATATCGATGCTCTTCGTGTGGTTGCCAACGGGGTGAACAAACTGAAACGACCCGATAATGCCACGGTTCTGATTACGCACTATCAGCGGCTTTTGGAATACATTGTTCCCGATTATGTGCATGTGCTTTATCACGGACGGATTGTGAAAACAGGTGGAAAAGAACTTGCTCATGAGTTGGAAGCCAATGGGTACGACTGGATTAAGCAGGAGTTTGGCGATAAATAAACCGCACGATCCGGAGTCGAACTTTTAATTTTGAATTGAATGAAGAATGTAATCAAAAATATCATTGGTAAGGATATCTCGCTGGTTGAACTGTTTGAAGAAAACAGATCGAAAATTGAAGCTTATTCCTCCCCCGTGCTGAATAGCCTGCGCGATGAGGCGTTTGATGCTTTTCAGGAGTTGGGCATTCCTTCCAATAAAGTTGAGAACTATAAATATACCAATCTTCAGCCTCTTTTTAATGGGGATTTTACTTTTTCGGTGAACCCGGAAACGCTCACAGAGAACCTGGAGGATCTTTTTTCTTGCGATGTGGATACTTTGGATTCCATTACTATTTATGTGGTAAACGGATGGTATTACACCCGCAACAATCCGGGTGACTTGCCCAAAGGGTTAAGAATAGGAAGTTTTGCTCATCTGGCGAAAGAGAATCCTGAATTTCTTGAAAAGTACTATGGTACCCGCGCCCCGCATTTATCCGATGGGGTAGTGGCTTTTAATACCATGTTTGCACAGGATGGTTTTTTTGTTCATGTTCCGGAAGGAGTAGTGGTCGAAAAACCCATTCAGATTGTGAATATCCTGATGTCGGAAGATGCGTTGATGACGACTCAGCGCAATCTGATTGTGATGGATGATAATAGTGAGGCACGTATTATGGTGTGCGACCATACCCTTACTACCGGAAAATTTGTGATGAACAGTGTAACTGAAGGTTATGTGGGGAAAGACGCCCGGCTTGATTTGTACAATCTTCAAAATCAGCATAATGCAACCACCCAGGTGGCCGGGTTCTATTTTGAGCAACATGAGAATTCGCATCTGACTACCAATAATCTGACGTTACATGCGGGGGTGGCACGCAACAATATTGAGTTAAAACTTGCCGGATCCCATGCCGAAGGTCATGCCTACGGGTTATATTTGCTGGACAAAAATCAGCATGTGGACAATTTTTCGTACATCGACCATGCAGTACCTGATTGTTTTAGTGATGAGTTGTTTAAGGGAGTGCTTGACGATAATTCCACGGGTGCCTTTACCGGGAAAATTATGGTTCGTCCCGATGCCCAGCGGACCAATGCTTACCAGTCGAACAATAATCTGCTGCTTACCAACAATGCCAAAATGAATACCAAGCCGCAGCTGGAGATTTATGCCGATGATGTGAAATGTAGTCATGGCGCAACGGTGGGGCAGCTGGATGAGGATGCCATGTTTTATTTGCGGACTCGCGGAATCAGTAGGGAGGAGGCAAACATTCTTTTGATGTATGCCTTTGCCTACGAGGTGATTGAAAAAATAAAAGTGAAACCTCTGCGTGAGCAAATCAGAGCACTGGTTGAGAAACGTTTTCGGGGTGAGCTTGATAAATGTCACTCCTGTGTGGTATGCGGTCAAAAGGGTACCGATGTAACCTGCCTGTAGGGGACTTTTTAAAGTAATAATATTTTCCGGTACCCCGTCTTTGCTGGCAGGTACCGGATTGTTTGTTTTTATACTATGGCTTTAGATATTCAAAAAATCAGAGATGATTTCCCCATCTTGTCACAAGAGGTGAATGGTAAACCGTTGGTTTATCTCGACAATGCGGCTACCACTCAGAAACCATTGGCCGTTATTGATGCTGAAGCCGGGGTTTATAAAACCATCAACAGCAACATTCATCGGGGGGTGCATCATTTAAGCAATGTTTGTACCGAAGCGTTTGAGGATGTTCGTCGGAAAGTTGCAGGTTTTATAAATGCCGATTCAACCGATGAGGTCATTTTTACCCGGGGAACGACCGAATCCATCAATTTACTCTCATTTTCTTTTGGAGAGACCTTCCTGAAGGAGGGTGATGAGGTCATTCTCACCGGGATGGAACATCACAGCAACATTGTCCCCTGGCAATTGTTGGCTCAACGTCGGGGTGTTGAAATAAAAGTGGTTCCGGTTACTGATAGTGGCGAGTTGGATATGCAGGGCTTTAGTGAACTGCTGAACGAAAAGACCCGTCTGGTTGCTGTGGCACATATCAGTAATGTAATGGGAACAATAAATCCTGTTGAAGAAATTATAGCTCTGGCACATGCTGCCGACGTTCCGGTGATGTTAGACGGAGCTCAGGCAATTCATCATCTGGCTGTGGATGTTCAGAAACTGGATTGCGACTTTTATGTTTTCAGCGGCCACAAAATGTATGCTCCTACCGGTGTGGGAGTGCTATACGGAAAACGGAAATGGTTGGAAATGATGAAACCTTATCAGGGAGGTGGTGAAATGATTGATAAAGTCTCTTTTTCGGGAACCACCTTCAACGATTTGCCCTATAAATTTGAAGCGGGTACCCCCAACTATGCCGGAGTGATTGGATTTGGAGCGGCCATTGATTACCTGCAGGAGAAAGGAATGGAAGAGATATGGGCCTATGAACACGAGTTGTTCAAATACGCCATGGAGAAGATGCAAATAGTGCCCGGAATCCGTTTTGTCGGGCAGGCTGCCAGACAGAGCGGTGTTATTTCTTTTCTTTTGGGCAATTCTCACCCTTTTGATGTGGGAACGCTTCTGGATAAACTCGGATTTGCCCTGCGCACAGGTCATCATTGCGCCCAGCCGTTGATGGATCGTTTTCAGATTCCCGGTACCGTGAGAGCTTCTTTTGTTTTTTACAACACAAAAGAAGAGGTCGATCGTCTGGTGGAGGCGCTGTTACGCGTGGGAGCTATGCTCAGTTAAATTCTTTTCTTTTGAAGTTGCTATCTTTGCAAAAAAAAGAACAATATGACCATAAAGGAAAAACAACAAGAAGTCATTGAAGAGTTTGCAGCTTTTGACGACTGGATGGATAAGTACTCTTTGCTTATTGAACTGGGCAATGAGCTTGATTCGTTTGATGAAGCTAATCGCCTTCCGCAAAACCTGATTGACGGTTGTCAGTCGAAAGTTTGGCTGCATGCAGAATTGAAGAATGGCTTAATAGAATTTCAAGGAGATAGTGATGCCATTATTGTTAAAGGGATTGTAGCCCTTTTGCTGCGCGTCCTTTCAGGTCATTCACCCGATGAAATTCTGGAAACCGAACTGTTTTTTATTGATGAAATAGGATTAAAGGAACATCTCTCGCCAACCCGAAGCAACGGACTGGTGGCCATGGTGAAACAAATTAAAGCTTATGCACTGGCCTTTAAGGTAAAGATGGGGTAAGTGTTGAACTTTAGGGTTTGTAATGAAATAAGTTGACAGTTTCAACGAAGTTATTTCGGCACAATCCCTTAGGAGATGTGAGATCGTATGTTGTAAAAGGAGAATGTTATGAGCACAGAATTTCTGAACACGGAAACCGATATTGTAAAGGCACTGAAAACTGTTTACGACCCTGAAATTCCGGTCAATATTTATGATCTGGGACTTATTTATGAAGTGGAAGTGCGTGAGGAAGGGAAAGTAAAAGTGGTTATGACTCTTACTTCTCCTAATTGTCCTGTTGCCGAATCATTGCCTGAGGAGGTTTATGAAAAGGTGCTGGCCGTTGACGGTGTGAAAGATGTGGAACTGAATCTTACTTTCGACCCGCCGTGGACTAAAGATATGCTTTCGGAAGAGGCACTTTTGGAATTGGGACTTTTGTAAATCTTTTCCATGATGAATCTGATTGCCGGGCAACGTGGTCAAATGATTCGCCAAAAAGCCCGGGAACTGGGGTTTGACGATATTGGTTTCGCTGAGGCTCAGTATCTTGAGGAGGAAGCGGCCTTTTATGAGCAGTGGCTGGATTATGGTCATCATGCAGGGATGGACTATATGGCCCGCAACAGGGAAAAGCGCTATGATCCGCGACTGTTGGTGGATGGGACAAAATCCGTGGTGTTGGTGTTACAAAACTACAAGCCCGACAGAGATGTTCATCAGGCATCCGATTTTAAGCTTGCAAAATATGCTTACGGACGCGATTACCACAAGGTTCTTAAGAACCGTCTTAAAAAATTGATGTCTTTTATTCAGTCGGATGTTGCAGAGGAAGCCGAAGGTAGGTTTTTTGTTGATTCGGCACCTGTCTCTGAACGTTCGCTGGCAGCCCGCGCTGGTCTGGGTTGGCGCGGGAAAAATACCAATCTTATTCATCCGCGGCTGGGGTCGTTTGTTTTTATAGGTGAAATTTTTCTGAATATTGAGCTTCCTTATGGTGAACCGATTAAGGAGGCTTGTGGTGGATGTACCCGATGTCTGGATGCTTGTCCTACGGGTGCTCTGACAAATCCTTATCAGCTTGATGCCAATAGATGTATTTCCTATTTGACTATAGAAAATAAAGGAGAGATATCCGAGGAGTTTGAAGGACAATTTGAAGGTTGGGTTTTTGGCTGCGATATATGTCAGGATGTTTGTCCCTGGAACTGGAAAGCCAGGCCTCACAAGGAAGCCGACTTCAATTTAAGACCGGCTTTCAGGGATATGACCAATGAGGATTGGCGTTCTCTGGATGCCTCATTGTTCGATAAGTTGTCTCAGGGTAGTTCCATTCGTCGGGCTGGCTTTGATGGACTCATGCGAAATATTCGTTTTGTGGATTCGGCTCAGAAGTGAATTCAGGTTTTTTCTGTGTCGAAAACCGTAACCACCACTCTACGCTCACTTCCGGGGCCGTCAAATTCGCATAGAAAAATGTTTTGCCATCTCGAAAGGCCCATTTCTCCGTTGATTACCGGAATGGTTTCCGAGGGGCCGACAAAAACAGCTTTCAGGTGCGAGGCACCGTTACTGTCCTGGGCATCGTGTTGCCATACACCAGGAGGAGTCATTTTTTTAGCCAGTTAAGTACATCGGTTTGTACGAAGTCGTCCCGGTTTTCCTGAATCATAATGCCTGCCGTGGCACCTTGCACATAAACATTTCCCATTCCGGTTTGCACGGCTGATTCCGAAACAACATTCGCTACTTCATTGGTGATATCCACCAGTTGGTCATGGCTTTTCGTTCTGAATATTTTTGTTTGTTGCATAGTTTTTTGTGGATTTTTTGGAACACATTGTTGCTAAAAATAAAAAAAGAAGTGGGATTTTTGAAAATTAACTTTCACTCTCTTTTTTACGGTTGATAACACTTGAAAGGTGATTGTCGGTAATTGCAACTTGAAATGGCCTGGAAATTGCAGCGTGAATTTTGTTTGTTTTTCAAAAATTAACTAAATTTAGCATTTATGCGCTATTCAGGTAATGCTAAAAATGTATTGTTTAATGTTATGTTTGCACCCGTTTTAATAGAAGAGTCGAAACATTTCATGCATAGCGAGGAATTTAATCTGGTCAGTGGTGACGGATCTTTCCTGATCGGGCGTTTATGGAAGCCTGCCGGAAATCCCCATGCAGTTATCTGTATTGTTCATGGAATAGGTGAACATTCCGGGAGATATGATGCCTGGGCTAAACGGTTCTGCGAGCAGGGCTTTTTGGTTTATGCCGTTGATTTGCGGGGACATGGACTCTCAGAGGGAAGGCGAGGACATATTGATCATATTAGTAACTATCTGGATGACATTAGTAGTTTAATCCGGCTTGTTAAGCACAGTTGGGATGAATTACCCGTTTTTCTTTACGGGCATAGTATGGGTGGTAATTTAGTACTGAATTTTTTGCTGAAAAAACGTCAGGATTTTGCCGGGGCTGTAGTCACTTCTCCATGGCTCAGGCTGGTAAATCCTCCTTCCTCATTTGTTCAAAAGGCAGCTTCTGTGTGTAACTGTTTTTTTCCTAAGATGACTTTCCGAACCGGTATAAAATCAAGCGAATTGAGTTCTATTCCCGAACAGCAGAAATCCAGCGATGCAGATGACCTGATGCATAGTAAGATTTCTGTACGCTTGTTTACTGAATTGAACCGGGGCGCCCGTGATGTGTTGGATCGACCATCCCGTTTTTCTATTCCTTTGTTTTTTGCGCATGGAACTGCGGATGAAGTGGCTGATTTTAAAACAACTCGTCATTTTTCGGAAAAAATTGGAGAAAACGCCGGGTTTTACGGGGCCAAAAATGCCAGACATGAATTGCATTGCGAACCTGTTGCCGATGATTTATTTTTCTTTTTAACTTCCTGGATTTCTGATACCCTGAAAAAAGAGGCCCATGCAAAATGATTTCAGGACAATTGTTAAAATTGGGAAATATGATTTCGCTATCGGTGTTGATTCGGAAATAATGTTGCTGGGGTCTTGTTTTTCTGACAATATCGGGGCCTGCTTTGTGGAATCACGTCTAAAAGCTACCGTTAATCCTTTCGGTGTGGTTTACAACCCCTGGTCGATAGCCCGCTTACTGGAAAGAACTATGAATCTGGAATGGTGCGGGGAGGATGAGCTGGTTTTGCATAATGAACAATGGCATCATTTCGACTTTCACGGCGTTTTTAGCGGAACAAACAAGGCTGATGTTTGTGAAAATATAAATCAAACTCTGGAAAGCAGCCACCAAATTCTCCGTAATACAGATTATTTGATTCTTACATTTGGTACTTCTTATGTCTATGAAAGGGCTGATACTTCAGAGATCGTTGCCAACTGCCACAAAATGCCGGCTGTTTTTTTCGTTCGTTATCGCCTGGAGCCTGACGAAATTGTCGCTTTGTACAAAGAACTTATTGTTTCTCTAAGGGTATTTAACCCGGGCTTGAAAATTCTTTTCACCGTTAGTCCTGTTCGTCATTGGAAGGATGGCGCGCATGAGAACCAACTGAGCAAATCCGTGCTTTTTCTTGCCATTAATAAACTGGTGGAACTGTTTGACGGAGTTGAATATTTCCCCTCTTTCGAGATTGTGATGGATGAACTGCGCGATTACAGGTTTTACGACGCGGGGATGTTCAACCCTTCAGGACAGGCTGTTGACTATATATGGCACCGTCTGGTTGAATCTCTTCTTAGCAGTGATGCCCAAAAGTTTATTTCCTTATCTTCCAAAATAGCAAAAGCACGAAACCATCGTCTTGTGGATTTTGCCGGTTCTGAACCGCTGATTTTTATTCAAAAATCATTAGAACTTATTGAAAATACCAAAATTCAATTTCCTCAGGCAGATCTGCAATCCGATTATCTGTATTTCCGAAATTTATTAGACCGGGTCGAAAAATAAGAC
>Ga0163219_100073_pt1 | contig 25476 bp, 26 predicted proteins | sample MSEWel2016_04_06_FD_113150 | JGI IMG/M metagenome (GOLD analysis project Ga0163219, IMG submission 113150) | Subsurface microbial communities from deep shales in West Virginia, USA - MSEEL Well Study Marcellus 3H_2016_04_06 ...
CATAAAATGATTCACTCATATTAATAAAACCAGTATTACCCCAACTATCAATACTAATTAATTGTGGAGCATCATTATAAAAATAAACATATTCACATAAACCAGTTATTTTTATTTGATGATTACCTTGTGATGAATATGTATGCGATTTATTTGCATCATCCCATGAAGTTATTGTTGATGTTGTTCCATCACCCCAATCAACTTCAAAATTGTAAGTATAACTATATGATAGTGGTAATGTATGTTGATCTGTGTTTACTGTGTATATAAAACTATCAACATTATTATCATTATTATTAACATAAGACCAAAAAGAAATTAGACATACCCTAAATTACCGTTTATTATTACTCTTGTTCCATCGTAATAATACGATAAAACATCTATATTATTATTTCCTGACATAGTAATAGTGTCGTTTGTCGGTGATAATGATGAGGAAATCACTATTGGATACCCTGTGAGAGTAATTGTATATGCTGTTGTCGCATTCACAATAGTAATATTACCAGTTATACTAGGATATAAATTTTTAAATTCTATTGTTTTATTACCCGTTAGTTCTAATGTTGCATTTTCACCTTCAATTACATCCAAAACAGATATTTCATTTATTGATTGTGGTGGTTTTTTACTTAAAATAACATTACTAGGTATATTTAGAAAATTAGTACCTTGTAATATTGGTATTGAATTATCGTGTGTGATATCATTGTAAAATGCACTTCCACTTACAGCTAAATCACCTCTGAATCCAATATAAGACTCGTTTCGGACATTACCATAAGAAGTAATTTTTATATGTAAATAATCTGTAGCAGGAGTTATAGGATTCACACTTACAAATATAGGATAATATGCGAATTCAGCATCACTCAATGTTGTACATGATTCAAAAGCCATATTAACACTTCCATCAAAAACAATGGTATTACCAGTACTATTCAACATAGCATCATATGAATCAAATCTACCTGTATATCTAAAAACAACACCATTAAAAACAAAATAACCTCCATCTGCAGAGATATTCAAAACTTCATCAACACCTTCACTACTAATTTTTGTTCCTCTAAATTGTATATTTGTAAAATATGTTTTTCTAGTATTCGTATTTAGTGTTAATTTATAATTGTTAAAAATAATACTATTCCTGTTACCGTCAACTGTAACATTATGTAAATCCACTTCTCTATTTGCAGTTAGAGTAATATCATCATTTAATAATATTTTTCCTGCCGTACCAGTTAATGTTACAGTTGCACCAGTAAACTCTGCTTCATTATTAACAACTATTGTTTGATATTCAGGAATATTATCTAAATCATAATAATTATTTGATGTTGCAACTGCTGATAATGATGGTTTATTTTTAATATAATCGTCAGATGTATTATTTGTTTGATTCCAATCTGATTGAACATTTACTTCTGCACCATCTTCGATTCCATTTAACTTAGTTCTTTCGTTATCTGTTATAATGTTTCCAGAACCAGAACTACTAATATCACTTAATTCTGTTGCATCATGAGTTGATAAATCTGTAATATCTGTTGGTTTATTCTGAACATTGATCCATTCAACTGATGCAGCACTACCAGCATTATATATTTGATATCCAGATGAATTTCCTAAATTGGTTTCATCAACAACAAAATACATTATTCCTGTATCATTTTGTTTTACTGTATCCCCGTTTTGAACGTTATCTATGGTTAACTCAAATCTTTCGGTTTCATTAGCAACAATAACCAATCTTTCAATAGCTGAATGTGGTATTCTAGCTATATCAATTAGACCACTTGTTATTTTTGATGCATCAATATCATGTGCTAATTTAGATTCTGAATTTAGTGTTGCTAAACCACCTGCAATACCTCTTATCTCCCAATCCATACCACCATCAGCATTTGAAACTAAAACATTACCAACACCTTGATTACCATTTATAAGTGATAGAAACCCATAAAATTTAGTATCTCCAGATAAATTTAATGAATCACCAACTTCTTGTTTAAATTTTGAATTTACTAAAGACCTTTTAGTTGTTATAGCCATTTTATTTGTTTATATATAAATAGTTATAAACAAAAAAAAAGACCATTAATAATGGTCTTTTAAAAAAGGTTAAATTTTAACCCCAATCCTCTTCATATGTTTTCATAACGTTTTATATTTAAATAGTTCTAAATTTATTTACAAATTGAATATTGGTGTTTATTTGATTGCCTAATTGTAAATTAATTTTTTTCATTGTGTTTTTTTCATCTTGTTCAATATTCTCCCAATAATATTTAGAAGTTTCTTCAAAACTTAATACATTATCGGCTTGTTTTAAGTTAAATGTTTCAACCATTGCTTTGAAACCAACAAAAGGTAAACTTGAGTTCATAGTATATACTGAATTTATATCAATAATATTTGAGTTCCAAGGTTTACTACTTAAATATGATTTCATCATATATGATAATCTTGTATCTTGATCATCTGAAAAGTATTTAGCATATTTTTTTAAATAAACTGGTATATCATAATTAATCAAATTATACCCACACATAACGAATTCAAATCTTGGATTTGTGGATTTACCAATATTATCGTAATATTCTAAAACATCATTAAACTTTTTTAATATCTCAATCTCTGTTTTTTCAGATATAATTTTTAAATTTCTATTAATTTTATTATCCTTATTCTCAATAGTTGCATAACCAATAGCAATTATTTTTGAGAATTCTGGATATAATGGTGCAAATTTTAAATAATTTTCATCTGTTAAGTTTTCCACACCAAAATTTTTAACAACAAATTCCGACCACAAATTGTATTTTTCCTCATTTTCTAATTTAAAATTTGTTAAATTAGGATGTTCTGTTACTGTTTTAACACCCCAAAACAGTGTATCATATATAATTACATTATTAAATAATAAATCAAACCCGTTATTCATACTTTTATTTTATTAAGTTAAAAAATTTTAAGATTTTTAAAAATAAATTGTTTTCTTTCTCCAAATATTTGTAATATTCAATTAAATTTTCATAAGATAAAAAATCAAGTTCTTCACGATTTTGATTTTTATATTTTATTAATATTTGTTCCAATAATTCAATTCTATTGTTTTCTCTTTTGATCGAATTTTCATTCATTTCTTCAATAAAAACAACACCATCATCATCATAAAGCTGATCAATTATTTTGTTTTTTGAATATTCAACATCATTGTCCCTATTCTTTATTTCTCTATCAATTTCACGATACATATCATGAATTGTTTTCAATTCTTTATTTTTATCAATAGATTCTTTACTTATTATCGGTTTTTTTGTCGATGTCATCAGGATCAATATTTTTTAAGTCATTATTGTTTTTTTCTAATGGTTTGTTTTCTTTTGATTCATCTACAACTTTTCCAAATTCCTCTCCAACTTTTTTAATCTTGTTTAAATTAAACTCTATATTTTCATCATTGTTCAAATCATCAAAAGAAGACATTCTAAAATTTTCTATTTGAGAACTAAATTCCTCAACTTCCTTCAACATTTTTTGTTTTTCTGTTTTCATTTTTTCCATGAAAAGTTCTTCCATTTCTGCAATTCTATTGTTTGTTTCAACGGTCTTAACAATAAAATTAACAACTTCTTCAATATAAATATCTTCTTTTTTTGGAAATATTTCGATGATAAATCCAGCAGATTCACCTTCTTGCTCAATATTTGCAATTTTTTGACATTCTACATGTTCATTTGATTTGTAAAACCATTTTTCTGGAAAACCTACTTGAAATACAAACACCCCTTTATCGAAGTCATTTGTTATTTTTATCAAATATGTTTCAATTTTTTTAAATTTGTCGTTGATATTACTACTCATATATTATAATATTTTATTTAAAATTAAACTAAGTGAAACCCACAAAATAATTTTTTCGTTTAAATTTATTGTAAATCTAACATTTTCATTCTTCAAAACAAAGAAATCAAAAGATTTTTGTACTAATTGTAATAATAGAGAAATTACAAACAATATTGAACCCCAAAACAACAAATCTTTTATTTCATAATAAATCTCCATATCTATTCCTTTTCTTCTTTCTTATTATCATCTAAAACGATCATTTCATCAGCTAAATCATTAATAGCATCTGTTATAACTATTTTTTTCAATATTTTTTTCAATTTAAAAATTTTCTCTTTATAGGGAATATTTTCATTTTTAAAAAGATTGATAAAATCCTTTTCAAGGTAATATTTATCTTTTAAAATATCTTCAATTAAATCGTATTTTATATTTCTTAATTCCATAAAACAAAAGTAATAGATTTTTTATGAATTAACAACAGTTTCATCAAAATTTTCATAAATATTATACACAATCGCTACATTCTTAGGTTTTTTATTTGTAAAAATTTCATTCCATGACATTAAATATTTTGATAATGGATATAATTTTGATTTGGTATATAAATTCTCATAAAATAATTTATATAATATGTTTATTAACTCATCATTATTTCTAAAATCAATTTCTTGTTCTAAGAATTGTTCACATATTGAATTATAACACCATTTGAAATGATTAAAAATATCTTCATCTTCATTTAAACAATCAAAACCAAGATGTGTTTTATGTATTTTATATGTTAAATTTATTATGAAATCTAAATACAATTCCATTCTTCTACTAACAATAATGTAATTCTTCGTTCTCAACATTCAACCATATTTTATAATACACAAAAATATATAATTTTAAAAAGAATAACAATAATAAATTAAACAATTTTAAAATTACCAACACCATAATAATCGCAAATTTCAACAATACCATATAATAAAGAATCTATATATCTCTTAAATATTTTTTCATCTTTTAACATTTTCAAATCATCTGGATGATCCATAAATAAAAACTCTAAATATATTGGTGTGTAATCAGGTTTAATATTGTATTTAGAACTACCTGCTAATACTACATAATTTGCTTCTTTATATAATAAATCTGGATCATGTTGTCTCCATTTAAATTCAGGGAAATCATATATCAACCTTTTCGACATAATATTTGCGACATCAATTTCTTCATCTGATGGGTTTCTTTTTATAAATAATTCATTACCAGTTCCACCACCAGCATTATTGTGAAAAGTAATAAAAACAGCTTTATTTGTTTCTTTACTTAATTCATTACCCTTTATAACTCTATTAACCAATCCAATTTCATAATCATCATCAACAGTTACATCATTTGGTATTTCCAGTTTATTCATTTCTTGAATTAAACTTTTAACCACTTTATCAGAATATACCCATTCAACAAACGATCCATCTGGAGATTGTTTGCCCGACACATCTTTTCCATGTGCTCTATCAAGTATAAATAATATATCTTTTTTATTCATAACAACATGTTTTATTATAAATAGTTATAAAAAAAATAAAGGGTTTATGAAACTAAATCCACAAACCCTTTATTTTTTTCACTTATCAATTTATTTTATTAATCCTCTTGCAGTTGTAGTATCTATATATTCAGATGGGTTATAATTTAATAACTTCTTCATATTATTTAATGAATTTACATTAGATTCATTGATTTTTCTTTTTGTTTTATTAATCATTACAACTTTATTCGATTTGGGTTTATAATAAAAATTACGTCCCTTTACTAAATTTGTTGAATTTTCATTTACTTTTATATTTTTATCATAAAAATTACCAACACCATCCAATACTAATGGTTTAAAATCATCATCAACACTTTCAACCAAATTCACATCTGAATATTTAAACGAAATAAATTTATTCTGTTTCAAATCGTTTTTATATTTTCCAGTATAAAAAGATTCTTTTAAATTTTTATCGTATTTATTACGTAAATCTTTATCTTCACCGTCATATATTGGTTGTTCGTCTTTATTATACATTGGTTGATTTGATTGTGCTTTCAATCTTTTTTGACGAACTTCATACATATCATCACCCATATCATCCTTCATTTTCTCTTCAAATCTTTCATCTGGTTTTGAATCATAAGCTATTGAATGCATACCATCTCTAATACTTTCCAGTTCCTCATTCTCTTCATCATTTATATTTCTTTTTGGTATTTCATCTCCACTCTTATTTGTTGAATTTCCAACATTTTTAAAGGCTTCTCCTTTTGTTTTTTTCAAAACTTCTTTCTCGATATCCTCTGATTTCTTCTTCGGTGAATCACCAACATCTTCATATTGATCAGTGGCTTTTTCTATTTCATGTGCTTTTTTAGTATCAGATTTAAAATTTTTCTCATTTTCCTTTTTCAGTCTATCTAAATTAATTAATGATGATGTTCTTCTATCTTCTGATAATTGATTTAAGTATTCCATTTCTTTTTTCAACAGGTTAATTTCTTCATTAACACCTCCAGATACAGAACTATTTGTTTTAGGTTGACTCATTTTCATGGAACCTTCTTTTTCATTATCACTAGCCATTGTATCTGATAAAGGATCAATAACACTATCAACATCTTCATTCATATTCATCATATTTTTTCTAAACCATTTAAAATTATATACTAAATCCTCATCAAAAGAATAAACACCAATATCTTTTGAACCATCAGGATATTTAGCCCATACATATTTAAATTTTTTACCTTCCAAATTAAAAACTGGTTCACCCTTTAAATCTTCTGAAAATTCAACATACATATCATCTTCGCTAACATCCTCAGTTACTTTTTCTGGTACACCATCATGTTTTGTAGATGCAAAATCTTCTGCATCATCAAGACTAATATCTTCAGCAGCTTTTTTTACTTCATCACTAACTTCTGAGTCATCCAACTCACCCTTTTTATAAGCATAAACCATACCCATAAATTGTTGTTGATTTTCAGATTTTGCTTTTTCTTCTAATTTTGGTTCTTCAACATCATCGTTATTAGTAATACCCATTTCATTTTCTAAATTTAAATATATTGCTTCTATTGTGTTATCATTTAAGTTTTGTAATTCATCTTCACTACCATATTTATCACCAGAATTATCAATTATAAATTGAATTCTATCTTCTTTATTTTCTAAATGATGTTCATTTAATTCTGTATTGGATTCAGATATCCCCATATTTTTTTCAATTTTTAAATATATGTTATCGATTTCTTCATCAGACATATTATCTAATTTTTCTAAATCATTATATTCATCACCAGCATTTTTTAAAATAAAAGCAACCTTTTCTTCTTTAGTATTTAAATGGTGTTCATTAATATCGTCTTTATTATCAAATGTTTCGTTTATGAATTGATATAAACTTTTAAATCCTTTAGGATCAGTTAAATAATTACTTTCACCAATAACAGCACCACCATTCCAAATAGGTCTATTCATTTTAGGTTGTTTATTTGAACTCCATGCAGCAGCAGTTGAATATTGTCCAGATGATCCTGCGGTTGTGGTTTCATTAGTATCATCTTTTTCTTTTTTTGTTGTATTAGTTTTCTTTTTAAGATCTTTAACACCATACTTATCTCGTCTACTCTTCTTTTTTGGTTGTGTAGCCCTATATTTAGCTAAATATTTTGGGTTATTTAAAATATGATCGTTAAACATAATATTCATAATCGTTTCATTATAATGATACCCATATTTTTCTTCACCCTTATCAGCCATTTCATTATAAATTGCTGATAATTTTTCATCATTATGAACTAATGTTTCCATTTTAGCTAAATCGAATATTTTCTTTTTTAATGATTGTTCTTTCTCATTTAAAAGTTCATCGACTTCATTCATATTGAATTTTTTATCAATTTCATTACCAGATTCAGTAGGTTTGTCCATTGTTGGTTTAAAATCTTCCATAATATTTTATTATTTTATCTGATTCTGCCATGTATCTCTACGCATCCACATAAATTTATGCACAGATAACATTGCTTTTTTTATAATATCAATTAATTCTCTCCTAGCACCGCTAGAATTATTTTTTAATTCTTTAATTAATGCATCAGTAAATAATTGATTAAATTTTTTATCAAATTCATCACGAACAATATTTTTCACATCTGTTTTAGTCAATTCTTTACTCATTGTAAGTTTATTTACTTATGTATAAATAGTTTTTATTTAATAAAAATTTATACTATTTTAAAATATAAACAGTACCCCCACCAATTATAAAACCAGTACCCAATTTAACTATTGTTGTTTGCCTATTATACCATGACCAAATTTCATCAAAGAAATTAGTTTCTATTTGGTCTACATCTATTTCTTCAATAATATATGAGTCAATATCATATACTTTCATGTATTTATTTGTATTTTTAATATTAAAAGATATTGGGTATCCATCTTTTCTTTTATCTTTATCATAATCAAATGTTATTGTTTGTGTATTTGGGAATTCCAGATAATTTATTACATGTTTTACAGGTTTGTCATTATTATAAGGAATAACATTAGTAACATTAAAATTATACTCTAAATACTTTGTACTATCTTCAAAATTAATTTCTTTATTGATTGAATCTATTTTACCATTTGAAATAACCTTATTTAACGAATCAATTATAATACTCATTTCCATATTTGCTGCAGCCAATACTTTATTTTTTTTATTCTTCTTTTGTATTTCAAATAATAATTTCTTCTGATTTTCAGTTAAATTATTTTTTAATTCAGTTAATCTTTTAATATCGGTTTGCAATGTTTTTTTTGATAAAACTAATTCACCGTTTTTATTCTCAACACTATCTATTTTTGATGAAATTGCGTTTCTAAGCTTTACCTCTGTTTCATATTTATTTTTCATTTCTCTTATTCTTTGTCTTTGTAATGAAACTACAAACCATCCAATAACGATTAAAAGAATTATAATTATTACCTTTTTATCGAAAAACCCCTTAATTATATTTATTAATTTTTCCATATTTTTTAATTTAATATATTATCTCTCCAAAATTTAAAAAACTCATCATAATAAGTTTCGATCCTACGTGCAATTTCTTGATTATCTTCATTATTTTTATCAAAATCTTCCAAATAGTAAATATCAAAACCACTTTCTTTCTCATTTGATGTTACTTTGTACACAAATTGAATCACCCCATCAATAGTACCACCCCAAAATATACCGTTATCGTAAACCTCTAACTCAATGAAATCCACAACAACCTCAAGATCTCTAAAATAATCTCTAAATTTTTCTTCTTCGTTTGCTTGATCTATTTTTATCGTCTTCTCAATTGCTTCATCCTCTCTTAAAAATGCTTTTTTCGTTCGTTTAAGCATTTCTCTAACATCTAAATTCTTTGATTCAGTATCATCTATATGTTTTTTATTAACACCGTTATTTCTAACTCTATTTAATAATTCTCTCATTTCCATTCTATAATATTTTATATAAATAGTTTAATCCTGATTAATTGTCGTTTTTTCTGAAATCATTTGAATTATTTTATCATAATTAAAGGAAGGATTTACATCTACATCTTCTTTATATAAATTACTTCTAGAGATAATCCCTTGATAATCGTATGAATTCTCTTCATATAAATTTGTAGCTATAATATTTTTAGGGATATTAAATTTATCGAATAGATATAAAGATAAATCAACAAAAGATTTATATTGTTTTTCCGTATATTTTTCCCAAAAATATCCAATTTTCCAATGTTTTCTATACAAATCTTGAATATTCTCACATTCTTCATTAATCCAATTATAATATTTTCCATCTGAATGATATATATAACCCATATTTTCAAATAAAACAGATATAGACCTTTTGTCTAATAATTTATCACCTATAAAATCAGAATAATATTTAGGATCGTAATGTTGATATATAACACCGTCTCTTGAAATAGTAAAAGTATTCCATTCAGTACTCAAACCATAATCTCTATATTTCATTCTAACAATATGATTCGATTTTTTTCTACTAGTATCGCCAATTATTATAAGGTCTTTATTTGTTTCAATCTCATGAAAATTGGATTCATAAATTTTATGTGTTTTTTTATCTATTTTTACCATATTTATTACTTTAACTTATTAAAAATATCAATATTTTCACCCATCTTAACTATTATTTCTTTTGCTGTTTCATAATCAACAACAAAATATTTTCTTTTACCTTGTGTTTTTACAATATTATTATATTCCAAATCACTAAAAAAACTAACAACCAATTTATTTGAATCTGGAACATTATTCTCTTTTAATAATTCTTTAAACCTATTTAAACCGATTACTAAATCTCCGGGATTCAAATTACCATTTTTATACAAAAGACCTAATAAAATTAAATAATTATCTCGTTTTTTGAAATATTTTTCTAAAATACCCTCATTTAATTTATAAACTGTTAATTCATAATAAACATTGAAATATATGCCCAGAATAATTATAAATTCAATAAAACTAGATATTAATATGAATACTATTATTGATGTAGAATTCTCATCATTATTCTCACCAATTTTTTCATCTATATTTTTTTGTAACAATATAAATTCATTTTCTAAATCTTGATTTAGATTGTTAATTTTATTTTCATTATTTTCGATTATTTTATTATTGCTATCAATAATATCTTGATACTCTTTTCTTGTAGTCCTATAATTTAATGGTGTTTCAATTATCTTATCCCTCAATTCAGAATTTTGTTCTCTCAATCTTTTATTTTCATTTATAAAATACAATTTATCAATTTCATATTTTTCTCTAACACTATCTTTATTTATAGTCAACTCATTATTTAATTCGTTTCTTATTATTCTATCATTATCTGTAAAATTTATAGCACCATTAACAGAGAAATAAAAACTCAAACTTATTAATGTAAAAGAAGATATAAATAAATAAACAACACTTAACTTCTTAAAAGAATATTTAGATTTTACAAGATCGAAAGAAAAATTTTTAACAACTATTCTTTTCACAATCTCAAACATAAACATTACCAAAACAGTGAATATTGACGATATTAATGATAAATTATTATTAATATATTTATTTAATGCATTAAAGAAAATTGGATATAATAAGAAATAGGAAAAAAATATTGATCCGATATTACCAAAAAAAGAAAAACCAAACAACCAATTTGATAGTTGTTTGTATTTTCCTTCAAAATTCATTTTTTTTACTCTATTACGTATTTTTTCATATTTTTTTGATTCCATAACATTTTTATTATAAATATTTAAAAAAATATTATCTAACAATTAAAGTTGAAACATCGTCTTCTGATTTAGTTACATCAATAATATAATCAGGTTCTATTTCATGTGTATGTTCAATAATAATTAATTTATTTATTCTACCACTAATATCTTTAACCAATCTAATAAACTCATCAACACTTTCTTCAACTAATTTTCCAGTAACCTCATCTAATAGGAAAATTTTTGGTTTGGATTTTTTATTTACAGATGTCAATGCTTGTTTTAAAGATAAACTTGAGAATGTTCGCTCTTTACCCGAAGAACCTATGGCATTAATTGTTGATTTTGGTTTATTTTTATATGTTAATTTTGGTTTAAAATCTGTTTCGTCTAACCACACAATAAAAGGCATATCGTTTAACTGTTCTTTTAAAACCTCATTTATTTTTGGTACAATATAATTTCCCAAAATTTGTTTTGGAATACCATCTCTATGGACACATTTTTTATAGAGATTTTCAATCATATCATTTCTTTCCTGAATTTTAAAATCTTTTATTGTTGCTTGTATTTCCTTTATCTTATTAGTATTATTTGTTAATTCGTTATTAAATTCCGAAATTTTATTGTTTAGACTTAATAATTCATCGTTTAAAGTAGATATTCTGGATCTAGATCTTTTAAGAATATCATTATTTTTTTTGTTTTCATCGATCATTCTCAAATTATTATTATAATTTTCAATTTGACCTTTAAATTCTTTAATTTTATTTTTCTCTATTTCAATTTTTAATTTAACATTTTCAACATTTGATTGTATTTCTTTTCTTTTAAGTACATCATTCTTGGCATTTGTTAATTCACCTAATTCTTTAAGATTATTATCCATTTTTAAATTAGTATCAACAATATCTCTTTCGATTTTATCAATATCTAATTTATATTGATCTATAATTTTATTTTTTTCAACAATATCAACATTTTGATGTTGTTTGATTTTATCAGCGATTCTAAACATTTCGTCTTTCATTTTCTTTGAAGTTTCATCGAAAACATCTTTATGTTCATCACCAACAATTTTTTGCCCACATGTAGGACATTTAGGAGAATTTATAAATTTAGTATATTCATCCTTTATTTTAACACCTTCATTTTTTAATTTAAAAATTTCACCATTAATTAATTCAATTGAATGTTCAACATTACTAATATTATTATTAATATTATTTTTTTCAATTTTCTTTTCATTTATTAAGGTTTTGAATCTTTCTATTTTTTCTTCTAAGGTTTTAAATTTTTCCTCATCAAAAAAATCAACTAATGTATTAAGTTTATTATTTTCTCTAACGATGTATGAATCGTATTCTTTAACATTATTTTCGCAAACATTTATTTTTTTATTTGTTTCGGATAAATCAAAATCGTATAATTTTTCATCAATTTCAAACAGCTTATTTGCTGTTTCATCGATAAAAATATTACCCTTTTCTATGTTGGTTTTTACTTCTTTTATTTTTTCTTTTTCAAGTTTAAGGGTTTCTTCAATTTTTTTATTCGATTCTTCATAACCAATAATTCTTTTCTCGCTTGAATCTACATCACATGTAATTCTTGGTTTATTTGAATTTTTATTTTTTTGATATTTTTTAAATTCAGTTAATTTTTTATCAAATAAATCAAGACCACTATCATATAATAATGAATCAATAAAAGTAGCCATATCATTAGACAAAATGTTGTTCAATGTATCAGACGTTGTATAAACAACTCTCATAAAATTATCGTAATCCCCAATAATTTTTTCAATTAACTTTCTTGTTTTTATTTTATCTTTATCAGTTAAATTGTTTATTGAATTCTCATCCTCTAATTCATCATAAGGTGAATTTAATTTATAATAAAGTACATTCGAAGATACATTTTTAATATCCCCGTTTTTCTTTCTTTCTACGGTTGTTTCTCTTTTAATACCATAAAATTCACTATTTGCTTCAATTATTAAATATGCATTACAATTATCAACATCAAGTCTATTGTTTATATATCTACGATCACCAAATTTTTCTCTTTCTTCTGTTTCAGGTGTTTTACCATATGCCGTGTAAAGTATTGATTTTAAAATATTTGTCTTACCCCCGGTATTACGTCCGTGGATTTGATATATTCCATTTTTATTATACCAATCAATATCAAATTTTTTATAAGACATAAAATTTTCTGCACCAAATCTAGCAATATCCCATTCAATATTAGTAAATTCTTGTGAATCTATTTTATTTGATATTTCATCGTTTAATTTAATTACCTCATCGATAATATCATCTTCCACACCAATGGAAGTTAAATACTCTCTAAATACATTTTCTTGTACTTCAACATTGTTAATATCACTAATTATATCATCATCAACAACACCAATTTTATCATCCTCTAAGAATTCTTCTTTATTGGCAATACTAATAATATTCTCGTATTTAGATTTTAAGTGTTTCTTTATTTTTTCAACATTTTCATTAGATTTAACAACTGGTAAAGTTCTCCAAATAACACGAACTCGCATATGTTTAGTTGGATTGTCAATATCTATATCCAAATCATCAAAATCAGTAAAACTATTAACAATAATATTTTTGAAAGAATATAATTTATTTTCTACCTCAACCAGTTCATGTGATTTGTTTATAACATCCCATAATATATAACCATGAAAATTATCATCACCCTCATCATACTTTTGAGCAATTAATGAACTTGGATATCCCTTTGTTTTCTTTTTATCTACAAATTGTTGTTTGTGAATATGACCCAAAAACGAAAAATCACCCTTTAAATCTTTAACAGATACGTATTTAGCAGATTTAAACTCATATCCCACATTATTAGTACAACCATTTACAGTATTATGATATAAATCGATAACAATATTTTCCTTATTATATTTTTTTGATTTTAATTTCCAAGGAGAAATTTTTTTATCACCGTGTTTCCATACTGCCCATGTAATATTCTCATCATCATAAAAACCTGTTTCATTTAAATATAGAATGTTATCATTCTTAATTGTTTTTAAAACAGCATCAATACTATCAACCCTGTTGATGTTTTTTCTTTGATAATCATGATTACCACGAGTAATAATAACCTTGCATATCTTAGCCAGATTTTCAAAAAAATTACCCAACAATATTAATTGTTCACCTTGTAAATCAATATAATCATTGACAATATCACCAGTAATTACTATTGCATCTGGTTTTTTTTGTTTTAACGATTTATATAAATTATCAAAAACGTGATAATATTCTTCATTCCTATCAGGATTTTTTCTAATATGTACATCTGAGATGTGTGCAACCTTTTTTATCATAAATTATTAAATTAAAATTTTACATGGAAACAAAAGTAATCATTTAAACCAATTATAACAATATAAAAAGAAAAAAAGTCAAATTGTCATATACATCTGTCTTTTTGACTTTTCGTGTGCTTTGGCATAGAATTGGATATATAGTTATCAAATAACTTTATAAAAAAAACAAAAAAATATGATTAGAAAAGAAGAAAATAGTTTATTCGATTTATTTTTTAATGGTGAAGAATTATTCCATGATAGTTTTAATAAAAAATTTAAAAGGAATAATGTTATTCCCAAAATAAATTCATTTAGAAACAATGACGAGTTTATTTTAAATGTTTATCTACCGGGATATAATAAAAAAGATATATCTATAAAAGCGGATAAAACACTAATAATTTCAGGAGAACGAAAAATTGATGTTCCTAAAGATTCATCGATTTTAATGAAAGAAGCATTTGATGAAACATTTGAACGAAGTTTTAGTTTAGATGATGATATTGATTTAGATAATATTGATGCATCTTTCAAAGATGGTGTTCTAACAATTAAATTAAAAAAATTGGAAGCTAAAAAAGAAAAACAAATAGAAATCCGTTAATAAAAACCCTCTTCTAAAGATTTAGAAGAGGGTTTTTTTATTCAAAAATATTCAACTTATCAAAATCCAATTCCTTTGCTTTATACAATAATTTTAAAACCTCTTCTTTTCCCCCTTTTTTTCTCAAATCATCGATGTCCATTTTTTTATTATCAATTAATACTATTTTTATTTTATTTTTAATATTGTAACCATATATAGATAAAATTTCCCTATAAATATTTATTGAATCTTTAATTGCATCTGGATCTAAAACTAAAACAATATTAGGTTTTTTTTCTCTAATCTTTTGAAAGATTAAATTATATAATTTTTTACCTAATAAAACAATTACATTAGGTGGTAATGAAAACATATCAAAAACACCCTCAACAATATACACTGTTGAATCCCAATTAATTTTATTTTCATTAAAAATAATCATTTCTTTATTTTGATCAGGATTTTTATATTTTGGATTTCTATCACTTTCATATATTAATCTTGACACAAAATAATTAATATCTCCAAATTGGTCATATGATGGAACAACAATTCTATCAGCATAATCACCTTCAACACAAAAACCAACATTATATTTTATCGCTGTTTCAATTGGTAGTTTTCTATCTAACACCCAATAATTATACATTTTTAAATGTTTTAAATTATTAAAATTTAAATCTTCAAAAGATATAAATTCGTTAGGTAATTTAATATTTGAAATATATTCATCATTATTATTTTCATCAACACCAATATATTGAGTATTGTTATAATAAATTCTACTATATGATTTGTACAGTTTATAATCATAATTACTACCATACATTTTTATTAATTTACCAATCGTTCCACTAAATTTTGGACTTTCGCATTTCCAACAATGAAACATATTCAATTTTGTGTTTATTTCTAAATTATATTTACCATCAGGATATAGTAAACCATCCCTTTCTTGACATTTAGGGCAACACACTTTTAACTGATTGTCTTTTCTAATACCTCTAACATCATCAAAAATGTTTTCAAGTATTTCATGTATTTCTATTGCATAAACCATATAAAGTAAAATTTTAGTTTACAAATATATAAAAAAACCCGTTTACTACCAAGTAAACGGGTTTTAAATGAAAACTATTTATTTAAATAAAATCGAATTTATTTCTAAATTTGTTCAATAAATAATCAATTTTAACTCTACTCCATTTTTGACCAGTATTATTTTTTCCAGTATAACTATTAAGAAGTTCTCTGTATATATCAATAACATTTCTTTTTAACTCCAACAATTTTCCATCACTTGATTTATCTACATTAGAACCTTCTTTATTTTGCAATTTTTTTTCTAATTCTTCACATTTCTTCTTATAATCAATCAAATCATTTTCATATTTTAAATTCAACTCATTTAATGAAACAATTTGTTTTTCCAACCATTCAACCCCATCTTTAGTTGTTTTTGATTCCTCTTTTTTTTCTATTTTTGGAATATCTTTTGTTTTATTGTTATATCCACTAGATAAAATATCATCAACGTCAGATATTAAAACATTAACTTTTTCTTGTAATTCATTCTTATCCATATCAACATTTTTTTCATCTACTTTATTTGTGGACGTTTTTGTTCCCACTTTTTTTGTAGTATTCTTTTTATTTTTCTGTGGAGAAACTTTTGCTTTTGGTTTTCTACCCACAGTTTTCTTTTTTTCAACCATATTAAATTAGTTTTTTATGCATTTATATTTATATGTGCTACTAAACCATTACTTTCATTCCATACGAAACCATCTCCAGCTTTCATATTAGAAATGAAACCTTTTTTATTATGCCAAGAGTCTGATCCAGATAAAGATGATAATGTTCTAATTGTAACACCATATTCTTCCTCTAATTCCAGTCCCTTTTCCAAAATAGTATATTTATAGTTCCTTTTTCTATGAAAATGACCTAAATGCCACTCACGATATTTTGATTCAGACCATAATTTTGATTGGTTTGCCATTAACATTGGTAATGAATCTCTTTTTTCTTCACTTCCATGTGTAAATCCTAATAGAACATTACCATAATCATAATATTTTCTAGGATTAGGTGAATTGTTAATATTTACCATATCATCATCTTTAAACCAAGCTGAAAGATATTCACCTAAATAAAAAGAATTTGCATAATCGTGATTACCCGGAATTAATAAAACATCAATCGGTACACCTTCACCCTTTAAAATATATAATGAATCCTTAATCAGTTTAACACCCCTTCTAAATGCTTCATGCCACAATAATTGGTTGTCTTGTGGTGTTCCACTTGTAGTAAAATTACCCATCATATCTGAATTAAAAAAATCATTTCCAATAGGGTATAAGATGCGATTATATCCAAAACCACTAACTCTCTCTAAAAACGTGTGAATCGCATTTAAATACCTTTCTTCAGCTATTTTAACGTCATATTCATCATCAGTTTCATCAGACCAAACATATTTGTTAAAATGTGCATCAAATAAACAAATTTCAATAAGGTTATTTGAATCTATATGTTTAGTAGTGTTTTTTATTTCAAATGTAGGTGGAGTATATGTTTCAATATCCTTTTTAAATTGTTTAACAATCTCCTTTCGATCAACAACAGCAACATTTTTTTCTAAACGAGCCTTAACTTGGAAATTTTCGATTGTTTGTGCAAAATTATTTTTCCAACTTGTAACATCCCATTTATTTACTAAATAATCTTTAACAGACCACTCATCTTTATCAACTTCACATTTTACAAGTAAATCTTCCAATGTTTTAATATGACCCTTTGGATAAGAACTATTTGACGAGTAATTAATGTCTAATTTATTGTTTTTTTCTTCCTTTGATAGTTTATTACCAAGAATATTCTTACCTACCATCGGTTCTTTTTTATTAAAAGAGATATATTTATCATAAACATTAAAAAATGAATCATATTCACTTTTACCAACCAAACCTTTATCGTATTTTTCAATTATTTTTGCTTTGATATTTTTTACATATGTACTACCAAAACCATTTTCAATACAAGCTTTTTTTACAGAAGTATTTTTATTTATAGCATACTCAACTATTCTTATAGCATTATTAATCCTATTTATATCCATTCATAAAAATTTAAATATTATTATTAAAATTATTTGCAAATTTAATGATTGTATACTAAAAATCAATACTTTTATTTAAATAATCGTAATTTTTCTCCATTTTATAACACTCTTTTTTTAATTCTACAATTGAACTATGAGAAAAATTAAACCATTCACCAATAGTGTTTTCATGGCTAAAAATATTATGTAAATATCTTTCCAATTTATTAGGGTAATTGGTTTTAAATGTATATATTAATTTTAATTCCCCACCATTACCAGTTTGTAAAGTATTTATCCTTTTATTTGGATTCTTACTTAAACCTATTTTAAATTGTCCAGTCTCTAATGATTCTATTAGATAGATATACATTATTTATTGAATTATTTCATCTATTTTTAGTTGTGCATAGCCAACACAATAAGCATCTGACATATCAAAACAAATATCTTTAGGTTCATCGCTATTTTTCTTGTAAAACCATTCAATCTCAGGTTCCAATTTAGATACTTTCTCCCAAATAAATCTTTTCTTCTCATTAGCTTTCCAACCTTTTGGAAAAGATAATGTTGTTTCGATACTACCATCTCTTTTCTTTTTTCTTTTAACAAATTCAGGTAAAAAGTTTTTTCTACTATCATGTACACTCAATTTAATAGGTTTAGTTTCAAAAATTTGATATAATATTCTTCTAGCCATACCATTAAAACCTAATAATAATGCAGTTGTATTAATGTTAACCTTTGTATTTGGTAATGGGGCTTCTATTATAACCTTAGATATCACCCCATCCAATTCAGATTCAACATATTTTTTATATTCTATAAAATATTCTTCAAATAAATCAGACTTAATTAAATCCCTATATTCAGGATCAACATCTTTTCTATTAATTTTCAAACTCAAATGCTTTAATTCTAACAATGTTCCAGTTTCTTTATCCCATAAAGCAATACCCACATTTGTAGTGGACACATCTAAAGATAAATAATATTCTGTTTTTATATCATCCATGTATTATTTATTATTTATTTTTTCAATTAAATTATTAAAAGTTTTAGGATCTTCTAAATATGCTTTTATCATATTTTCCACCAATCCACCAATTTTTAAATTTTTACCCTTACAATAAATCTTCAATTTATAATGTAAGTTTTCGTCAATTATTAATGATTTCATTTAACATTCCTCCATAAAAAAAAATATATTCTCTAATTATTTATAATAAATAGTAAGAAAATATATTTTTTTATAAAAAAAACAATAAATTATATAACTATTTCACCGTTTTGGTTTAATTTTACAATATACTTAACAGTACTATTATTGTATTCGGTGAAAAATCCAGAGATTATATAATTATTTTCATAGTCTTGAAACATCGATAATATAAAACCATTATCAAATCCGTTTCCAGCATTAAAAGTATTATCAATAGAACCATCTTGATTTAATCTAACTAATTTATTCACTGTTGTACCATTATATGAACTAAAATTACCAGCTATAAGATACTTATTATTCACATCTAAGAATATAGAATGAACAGTATTATTAAATCCACTACCAAAATTAAAAGTGTTGTCAATAGAACCATCTTGATTTAATCTAACTATATTATTAATAGAATTACCATTATAAGACATAAAATCACCACCAACAAGATATTTATCATTATCAATAATGTTTGCTAACACATTTCCACTAAAACCAGTAGTCATATTAAAAGTACTGTCAATTGTACCATCTTGATTTAATCTAATTAATCCACCTAATGGGTTACCATTAAAACTATGAAATTGTCCACTAATAAGATATTTAGTACCATCTTGAATAATACCACGAATATCAACACCACCTTCAAAACCGCTACCAATATCAAAAGTATTATCAATACTACCATCTTGATTTAATCTAACTAATTTATTGAACGGAAGCGAAAAATTACCACCAACAAGATATTTACCATTTGAATCAACAAATAAACGGGAAATTGATTGATTAAAGCCAATATTTAAATTAAAAGTATTGTCTATAGTACCATCTAAATTTAATCTAACTAATTTATTAGCTGATGTATTATTGTAAGATGAGAAAATACCACCAACAAGGTATTTATTGTTATCTAAAATAATATCTGCTGAAACATCGTTTAAACCATCACCAATATTAAAAGTTGTATCAATACTACCATCTTGATTCAATCTGATCAATCTATTTGAAATATCGTTAAAATATGATGTAAATGAACCACATATAATATATTTATTATTATTTTGTATAGTCTTATAAATATAATGATTAAACCCTTGACTTATATTAATCCTTATTTCTTCATCACTAATTATTCCACAATATTCAGCAGTATTACCAATAGAATCAGTGACAAATAAACAATATTCTGTATCAGCACTAACACTTTCAAATATTTGTGTTATGTTCGCTTGATTAACTATTTTTGTGTCAATAATACTATTGTTTGATGCCAACCTTAATTCAGTATTGAATGGTGGTTTATTACCATCTATTTTAAATCTTAAATTTAATATTGTTTCTTCGGGTGGTTGTATTTGAGAAACTGTAAATGTTTGATTTATTCTTCTACCAAACTCATCTCTAACATATGCTGTATAATCTCCGGGTACTACATTTAAAAATTCATTACTTGATTGCCAATTAACATTATCAATACTATATTCTAAAGTCGGTGTTATATCATTAGTATAATTCGTATTACCGTCACTAATTATATTTGAAATTATTTGAACACTACCATTACCAGTTGTTGGAATAGTATTTACATCACTTATTTCAAATAATTCAACCCTATAAGCATTTGCTGCGTCTGAACCACTAATATCATCAACAACTATATTTTGTCTTGTTCCCGGATATCTATCATATTCAAGCCATTGATCAGATTGTTGATTTATTGTTTTTTTATTACTTAGCCCACTTGGTGCAAAAAAAGCATCAAAAGGATAAGTTTCATTAATAACCGAAAAATTATATCTAACTTTTGTTTGTTTATTAGTTGTTGCTTCTGAAACAGTTACATTTATTATTTCTATAGAACTTGGTTCCTCTGGTTCGTCTGGTTCTTCAAAATAATCAACCAAATCAATTTTATACATTTCATCATTAGAAATTAATGTTATTTGATCCTGTAAATATGGTTGAACTTCAAAATCGGTTTTTGTTGTTAATGGAAAAAATGCTGAATCAATTAATTGATTTAATATTTCTGCAACATTATTAATTGTTTGATCTAATAATTGTTCTACTTTAAAATAAGTTAAACTATTTTGTGCTGCACTTTCAATTATTTGTACATCATAATAATTTTTACCATTAAAAGACACCGGAGCATTTTGTGGATCACCTAAATATAATAATTTAAAAACGTATTTTTCACCATAATTTGGATTTGTAATAAATTGATATGTTTCTGTATTTGTTGCCATATTTTATATTTTAAAAATCAATATTAAATTTTATTTGTCTACTAATTTCACTATTCTTTTTTATTGGTTTATTTAATTTACCAATTCCAACTAAATCACCATTTTCAGAATATATTCCAATTTCACTTATATATACATCATCACCTTCTGACCATGTTGGGTTTGTTGAATGATTATATTCATTCATACTCATATCAATCGTTATGTCAGTTGTATAAACATCCGCCCTTATATTAGACCTAACCGTGCCAAAAAAGTAAGTTTCATCACCAAAAGATAATGAATCTGGATTTTGATTTGAAGGATAGTTAATATAATTTAAATCGTAAATTGGTTGAGAATCATATAATTCCAAAGACACATTAAAAGCATTTCCAACCATTATATCGGGTGTAATAAACCCGTTAACAGTATCACCACTAATTTGATCTGTAACATCATATAATCTCCATTTATTTGATTCAGGTTTAATATTACTTAAATTAGTATATGATTCATTATTAATTATCTGTGTCAATATTTTAAATTTATTCGCAGACCAACCATACCATTCAGTGCCACCAGAATACATATGTGCAAATTCTTCTTTAGACTCAAAAAATAAATTTAAATTTCTATTTTTTAATTTATCGACTTGAATACTATTAATGTAATTACAATGTATTGGTGTATTATAACCAAAACCATCATCATAAGTAATAGTATCAAACATATATGTTACGAAAATTGTATATCCACTCATAAATTACTAAACTTTATATATTTCTACATCATAAATATTTAATGTACTATCAATCTCATCAATTGAGAAATCTTCGCTAACAAAACAATCTGGCGCACTAAGATCGTATAATGTTATAGTGTAATTACCAACAATTAAATTGTTTATTGTAACATTAGTTTCACCTGAATATTGTAATGTTTGCATATTATTGTTATCATTATTCTTCAGTACTATTAAAACGTTACCACCAATATCACTCATCGTTATATTACTTAATTCAATTGATCCAGTATCACCGATTGATTCTGGATGTGTTGTTGTATAAGTGAAATCAAGAGTACATTCAACACATTCACCAATACTAACCTTACTATTAATTGCTAACTCATAATTGGGTAATGTCCAATTTCTATTTGATTTAAAAGACATTGCCATTAACAATTCAGGATCTTCAACTATAAATATCTTTAATCCATTAAAAACTTTACCAACAATGTTTCCATTATCATCAATTAAATCGTAATATTTAATATTTAGATTTTCTAATGTTTTATATTCTTCACCACAAGATAATGTTAAACCCATTTTTCCATTATCTTTATGCCACATTATCGTAGGTAAAAATAATTTTGGTGTATTATAGTAAAATCCTTCACCATATGTGTTTGCTGGAGAAGCATTAGTATAATGTATTATACCTAAATTATCATATTTTTTAGAATAATTTTGAATATAATTCACAAATCCTGCATATTTAGACGAATTATATTGACTCAATAATTTATTTGTTTCTAATACACCTGCAACATTATTTGTAAAAACAATAGACATGTTCCAAAAAGGAATTTCTTTAGTAGGTAAATTATAATTCTCAATGAAAGAAAATACAGCATCTTCAATAAAATCTGTACTATATGTTGTACCCAAGTCAACATTTATTTCTGGTCTATATATAATTACACCAGATTTATTTTCTCCAAAATATCCACTAAAATCAGGTAAATTTCTATCAACTTTAACAATTAAATTATCATCAAATAATGTACCTGCAACAATATCTTCAATTCTGTAAAATAAAATTGGATGTAAATCTGTTGTATTTATATCAAAATTATCAGTATTATTATAATTAGGATTTGTCCATCTAACCATAATAAAATCACCTATTTCGGGTTCATTTGAATTATTACCATATGTTGAGGATTTCCTAATTCTTAACTCATCATCACCCCTTACGTCTCTAATTAGAATATTACAATCAGATTGTTTTGTATGTATTAAATCGTTATGTATTTTAATATTATTCTCATCTGAAACATCAAAAAAACCATAATCATTAACAGAATTATTCACCATCCAACTATTAACAGGAATGCTATTTAATTCATATAAATTATTTGTGTCAGATACTTTCTTTTTTATAAAAGAAATAATGTTTGGATTTTTATCTTTTGGTCTTAAAATGCTTAAATTTGACCCATCCATTTCGAATTTATTGATAAAGTCATAATCAATTTCACTATCACCTAAAGCAAAACTATTAAAAGTTAAATCACCTTTAGCCAATAACTCTCTACCCTTAGAGGTTAATTTAATATTTAATATTATTGGATTTTCTTTTTCTATAAAAGCCATTAATCATATTTTATAATAAATAGTAGTTATTTTTTTAATTGTGAATAATATTCATTATAGAATTGAGGTTTTAATTCTATTATTCCTTTATAATCGAAATATTTTGACCTCACATATTCCAATCCATTATTATTATATTTTCTACCAATATCATGAAACGAATACGTATCAGCATTATTTCTATATATCATAGTTGGTTTGTCAAATTCATAAATTTTACCATTTGCTTGCTGAATCATATAAACATCTTCTGTATGTGATATTGATGGTATTATTTTCATTAAATCTTTTCTATAGATATTTCCACTATTCAAATTAGACCTAATTTTAGAAAAAATATCATCTTCAAATAAATAATGTTCTCGACTTCTAAAAATTAAATAATCTTCTATTATTTTTTTATTTAATTTTAAATATAAATAATCTATAGCGTTTGGAATTAGCATATCATCATCATCCAATCTATAAATCAAATCATTGTTTGATTTATCAAAACCAAATTTTAGTTTATCTCCTAATGATTTAAAACGTTTATTATGATTAATGATTCTAATATTTGGATGATTGAATCTATAATTTACATCCACATCATCATTAATAATTAACATTTCAGTATTATTAATATTTTTTTGTGTTATATAAGAATATACACACTCATCTAAATATTTTTTTCTTTTATATGTTAAAACTAAAAAAGTTATCATACACTACCACCATCATTTATTGTCCAATTGTGACCACCATCAACAACAGCATTAGTTAATAATACTCTCCCTGCTTCAGCAGCACCTCCCGGTGTATATTTTGCTAAATTTGCTCCAAAATTAACATTATTTTGAAGATTTGGAGTTAATGACGACCAACCTATTAATAATGCATCATATGATGAGGTGTCTAATGGTATACCATTAAATATACCATCCATGTCAGTCACATTAGAAATATTCCAATTACTAACATCTATTGTTGTTAAAGATAAACAATTTAAAAACATCCCTGTCATATCTGTCACATTGGAAACATTCCAATTACTAACATCTATTGTTGTTAATGATTCACAAGCATTAAACACACCCATCATATTAGTTACATTAGAAACATTCCAATTACTAACGTCTATTGTTGTTAAATTTGGGCATTCATTAAACATCCCAAATATGGTTGTTACATTAGAAACATCCCAAGTATTTAATCCTATTACATTTATTAATGACGTACAATTTGAAAACATACTACCAACACCTATTAAATTAGATGTATTTAAATTGGTAACATCTATGCTTGTTAATGATGAACAATACCCAAACATATAATCTGTAGTATAAACATTAGAAATATTCCAATTACTAATATCTACATTTGTTAATGATGAACAATTATAAAACATTCTATTTATATTTGTAACATTTTGACACCAGTTTGGATTATAAGTGTCTGGTATA
>Ga0163219_100075_pt1 | contig 25339 bp, 32 predicted proteins | sample MSEWel2016_04_06_FD_113150 | JGI IMG/M metagenome (GOLD analysis project Ga0163219, IMG submission 113150) | Subsurface microbial communities from deep shales in West Virginia, USA - MSEEL Well Study Marcellus 3H_2016_04_06 ...
GATTGAAATGATTTTTTAACGGCAAAAATCTAAAAAGAACTACTTTAACTTTTTACTTGCCGAATTCAAGTTTAAAAAGATTCAGGATAAATTCCTGAGGCTTTTTCTTTTTAGTGACTTTTTCTATAATTTTTTTGACCTGCTTAAATATATTCTGATAAACTAGATTTAATAAAAATATATTTTCTGGGGGAATCAAAATGCTGACATTCAAACAGGCAATAATACCTGTGGTCACAATGGCTGTCTTAATTTTACTTTCTGTTTTATTCTGGGAATGATGATCGGTCTCTGGATTGCTGTTGGTACTGTACCGACAATGATCTACTACGGTTTGCAGACCATCAGTCCTAAATACTTCTTTATTTTATCATTTGTCTCTACTTCTCTGGTTTCAATGGCGGTTGGAACCGCTGTGGGGACTGCAAGTACAATTGGACTGGCTCCTTGTTGCCGCCAATTCTAATAATTCTGCTGGCAGTACTAAAAGTACCTACTATTATAAACATTGCTTTAAATATTCTCTTTTCTTTAGGAATGGGGACTTATTTTACTGAAAGAAGCTGGTCAGAACTTTTAAATATTATGTTTAGAGGATTTAATGAGAGAACTGGAACAGTATTTATTGATAATATTCTGGCACGTGGTGGATTGACCAGTATGCTGGAGCTGATTTCATTAATTATCTTTGCTGTACTTTTAGGTGGACTTTTAGAAAAAATGGGGGTTTTAAACAGCCTTTTAAAACCATTTATGCACCTGATCAAGAAAAAAATACATCTAATTTCTGTAACCATCTTTTCCGGCATTCTTTCTGCTGCCTTAGGCTGTAATCAATTTCTGGCTGTATTCTTACCGGCTAAAATGCTTGGTGAAAACTATGACGAAATGAATTTAGAAAGAAAAGATCTGGCCAGGGCACTTGGGGACTCCGGACTCATATTTTCACCCTTAATCCCCTGGAATGTTAATGCTCTAATGATGACAGCAGTCCTTGGTGTTACAACAATTGAATATTTTCCTTTTGCTTTTTTCCCACTGCTGATGCCATTATCTAATCTTTTAGTCACCTATCTTGAAGAGAAAAATTAGTTCTTCTCATTTTTTGAAGAAAATATTCTCAGCACCACATAAGCAATTAAAGTAAAGATAAAAAAGATCAGTAAAACGGTGGCAATGCTCTGCAGGGAGCCGATTAAAGTTCTGTAGATTTCGAGAGTCCAGCGCTCAGCTGTCAGCTCAATGATCTCCCGGTTATCATATCGGGAAGTAATGTATTTTTCTAAGTCCCAGACTCTGACACCACCTGAAATCCCGACAACATAGATTGCAAACTTGATATATTTAAGCCAGGCTTCATTGATTGCTTCCGGAACAATTAATTTAAAAATCTTATAAATCGAATCATTGAATAATCTGCTGACAATATAGCAGACCAGCAGGGCCACCAGAAATGTAACTATTAATAATAGATAAAACATATCTATCACTCTTTCTTTTTAAGTTTAGACTTCTAAAAAGCGTTCAGGAATCTTATTTAAAATTTCCTGATACCTGATCATCTCAATACTTTTATTCCAGAGTTGATCCTGCAGCTGCTCCTTATATGCAGCTGCTGCGGCTTTCTTTTTACCTTTATTGACAAAATAGCTGCCGCTTTCAGCTTTAACTTCATCAGCCAGAGCAAGATAAACTGGAGTTTCTGCTCCCTTTTCTACAGAAGAACCTCCAGCTCCCCAGCCTTTACGCAAAAGCTTGGTATTGATTACTCCAGGGTGGAGGCAGTTCACTGTAATCTCATCTAGGATTTTATCTAACTTAAAGGTAAATAAGATCACTGCCAGTTTAGAATCAGAATAAGCCTGACTGCCGTTAAAATTAATAGGATCCCAGATCTTTTCTGGGTCTAAATTATGAGCATGAACCATGGAAGAAAAGTTAATTATTCTTGGGTCATCTGATTTTTCTAAAAGCGGTATCAGCAGCAGGGTCAAGATGAAATGGGAATGATAATTGACTGCTATAGTTTTTTCTAGCTGATCCTCACTAAATTCAAGTTTGTTTTTGTAAATCCCTGCATTGTTAATTAAAACATCAAGTTTAACTTCTTCTAACTGCAGCTGAGTACTTAAATCTAAAACCTGCTGCTGTGAATTAAGATCAGCAACAGCTATTTTGTGGTCAAGCTCAGGATTAATTCTATTTAACTCTTCTTTGACCTTCCAGGCTTTATTTTTACTGCGGCCGTGGATAATAATTCTGTGACCCTTTTCAGCTAACTTTTTTGCGGTTTCTCTGCCGATACCGTCAGTTGAGCCAGTGATTAAAATAGTTTTCATTGAAAACACCTCACTATTTTCAATTAAAAATTTTATTAAAAAATTAGAGCAATTAAATTTAAGAGGAGATAGAGAATAATAATTATTTTTGCGATCTGAGCCAGATAAAAAGAAATACTTTTAGCCTGCTCCCCGCTGTTTATTTCTTCCCGATCCTGATCTTCTTCCGAACTTTCAGCTTCAGCATCTAAATTTAAATCTTGTAGGAGTTCTCTGGCCTGCTCATAATCAGTTTCTGCAACATAGAGTTCAATATTATAGGCAGAATAGCCCATATATATCATGCTGTAGCCGCCAAATTCATCATGACGAACAATGACTTCTATATTATTGTCATTGAGAAGCGCTTCTATCATCTCTGCTTCTCTGGCCCCGGTTGTTATTAAATGCTGCAGTTTAAAATTAGTCATTTTTTCTGCTCCTTATTAATAGCCGTTTATTTTAAAAATAAATTTTAAAAACTAAGATATTGCTTCAGTTTTAAGAGAAAAATAATATATTCAGCCTACTGCAGGCAAATTATTTTTCATAATCAACTAAAACTCTTTTAGCTGCAGTTTTTCCGATAAAATCTTTAAATTTCCACATTACAACATGTTTAATCATTTATATTACCTCCATTTTATTTTATAGTCGTTTAATCACCAAAAATTAAACAAAATTTCATGAACAAAATATAGGTACTAGATTTTTAGTCTAAATCAGCCTCGGTTAGGACCTCAATCCCATTTTTTATTAATAACTCTGCTGTGAGACCATTACCTTTAATTAAATTGCCGCTAAAAGTCCCATCATAGATCTTCCCTGAGCCGCAGGAAGGGCTTCTCTGCTGCAGTATCACTTTTTTGACTTCCACAATTTTTGCTATTTGTAAAGTTTTTTCTGCTCCCAGCTTAAATACTGCTGTCAGATCTTTTCCCTTCTCAGTCACAACTTTTTTATTACCCTCATCATCAAGAATAATTTCAGAAGGATCTCTCGGGATAGCCATTCCTCCTAAAACTTCAGGACAGACCGGAATCGCCTTTCCTGCTTTGACTAACTCCACAACTTTTTCATTTAAATTATTTTTACCGTCATAGCGGCAGTTAATTCCCGCCAGACATGAACTTACAAGATACATTCGATCACCTTTTCTACTTAAATTAATTTTTATCTTTTAAAGCCACCTTCAGAATTTATAATTTCTCCGGTAATCCATTCAGCTTCTTTTGAGGCCAGAAAACTAACCAGCCTTGCTGTGTCCTCAGGCTGACCGATTCTTCCCTGTGGAAATTTTTTTAATAACTCCTCTTTCAGATCCTGATCCATCCAGCCGGTATCTGTTGGACCCGGATTAACAGCGTTAACAGTAATTCCTTCTGGCGCTAATTCAGCTGCCAGAGAAATGGTTAAGGCATCCACTGCTCCTTTGGTAGCTGCATAGGCTATTTCATTTTCCATTGGACCTTTAAACTGGCCTGAGCTGAGATTAATTATCCGGCCTCCCCTTTCTTTTTCAATGCTGCGGGCAAAATAGGAGCTTAAAAGAAGAGTCGCCCTTAAATTAATCTGATAGTGTTTATCCAGTTCTTCAGCCTCTATATTTTGATAATTATTATTTGTTGAATAACAGGCATTGTTGACCAAAATATCGGAAGTAGTAAGTTTTTCTTTCACATCAGCCAGCAGCAGTTTTATATTTTCAGGTTCTGCCAGATTGATTTCCTTTTTAAAACATTTAACCCCAAGCTCCTGAATGCTCTGCTGCAGCTTCTCCGGTTCATCTTTTTCTACTCCCCAGGGCATCTTTCGATCATAATCAAGATAGTAAGTAAAATAAATATCTGCACCATTTTCTGCTAATTTTCTGGCAACGGCTGCCCCAATACCCTGCAGTCGGCTGGCCCCTGTTATTTGAGCTGTTTTGTTTTTAAGACTTTTCTCTGACATTATTTTATCACCTATTTCTATTATATAGTAAGTCTCCTCCCATTAATCCTCAACCAATCTTTTTTCTCTTCATAATCTGGAATAATTTCAGCTACAGTCTGCCAGAACTTTTTAGAGTGGTTGGGATGAATCAAATGCACCAGTTCGTGCACCACTAAGTACTCAATTACAGATATGGGTGCCATTATAATTTTCCAGTTGAAATTAAGATTCTTTTTGCTGCTGCAGCTTCCCCAGCGCTTTATCTGCTTTTTGATAACAATCTTATTTGGTTCAACATTTAAGTTTATTTTATGTAAATTAATTAATTTATTGATTTCTTTTTTTGCCTGACTGCGGTACCAGCTGATTAACTGCTCTCTGACTGCTGTTTTTCTTTTCTGCTTATTTTCTTCAAGCTCAGCTGGATAATAAACTGTAAAACTATTCTGTTCTAGATTAACTTTTAACTCATTCAAATCTGCTTCAGCAGCAAGTTTCAATTTGTATTCCCTGCCCAAATAAAGAAAAGTCTCACCGCTGATAAAATCCTTTGTTTTTGGTGGAGCTTTAATTTCTGACATTTTAGCAAGCTTTTTTATAATCCAATCTTCTTTTTTAGTCAATAAAGATTTTATTTGTCTGATCGAAGTTATCTTCGGAGATCTAACCAGCAGTTCCTGATCAGCATTAACTATAATTCCAATTGTTTTTCTGCTGCTGCGAATAATTTCAAATTCATATTCCTGTTTTTTAAGTCTAATTTTATTCATTTCAACACCCTGTGTTTTATTTGTTATTATTGATTACTAAGTTTTATAAACTCTGATCAATACTGCCATCAGGCAGCATATTATCAGGATGGTATTCTCCTCTTTCTTCCATCTGATAACGCTGACAGCTTTTATTATCTCCGTGACAGTAGTTTTCTACCCACTTTTTATCTATTTTACCGGCTTCATAAAATCTTTTCATCGGACAGACCGGATACCATCTGCAGGTCATAATTAGCCTCCTTATTGCTCCAATATACCGCTGCCGTCAAGCTGATAATAACCGACTTCTGCGCAGTCCCTACAGAACACTTCACCATCTTTTTGAACTGCTTTTGGAGCCATTAATTTCTCTCCACACTTATTGCACTGCTGATCAGCAAAAATAGGTGCATAATCAGGTAGCTCAATTTCAACATCTTCTTCAAGTTTAAAGTATTTATCAATATCAGCTTCAATTATCTCAAAAGCTATCTCCTGCCAGGTTTCTTTCATTTGTTCCGCATCTTCTCTGCTTCCATTTCTTTCAGCTATAACTTTTGTAAATAATTTAGCTGCTTCAGGATAATCTCTGTCGATAAAGCCTGGATCTTTGAGATAATATCTCAGGTTTTTGTCCTGTTCATTTCTTTTTACAAATGTAACAGCAGTTTTACCAAAATCACGATAAATAAGAGCATTATTGCCAAAGGTGGTGCCCGCAGTATATTGAACACCATCACTAAAGCAGCTGTTTGTTTCTACAACAGCAAGCAGATCTTCCATCCCATCATTATCAGCAGCAAGTCTGTTTAATGCATCTGCTGCAGTCATAACTCCCAGAGCCAGGAATGGACAGTAATGACCGTGCAGTTCCCCCGCCTTAAGCAAAAGCTCATTCCGATTCTGATATTTAATTAATTTATTAATCCTATAGCGCGGTGTCTTTTTCTGCAGAGATAATGTCGGCTGATCCATAAAAGACGAATAGGGTTTGATATCAATAACTGGTGTTCCATCTATTGCATCAAGCCCATAGACATGCAGTTTATTACCATCTCTTTTTAATAATTCTACTGTAGTAATTCCAATTGGGCTCGGCCTGCGAGGACTCCTGGAGGTAAAAAGACCTCTTTCTGGCCCCTTCCTTCTTTTGCTGATTAGATCATAGCCTTCTGATTTATGAAAATAGAAAAGGATCTGCAGATACTCATAATCTTCTATTTTGTCAAGACCATCCACATATTCTGCTTCAACTTCAATAATACTTTTTGTTTTTTTCATCTCATCCGGACCGACCGGTTCTTTATATTTACTTCTAACTTCTGCTATTTTATTTACTTCCATTGTCATCTCCTTAATTCTTCAGTTTTTCTGAGCATTCTTAATACAGATTCTTCTCTGACATAATTAGCAACTCGATTTAGATCAATCCACTTTGACTTTAAAGCATTTTAATAATATACTTGCTTGTAGTATTATTCTAAAAAATTTTGGATAAATAAGAAAGGATGTAATTATGGAATTGAAATCTATAGGTACCATTCATACCCCATACAAAAACAATGATGCACCATTTCAGCCCCCCCAAAATACTGAGGGAAAAGAATTTTTTATCGAATTAGATGAGCAGTATTTAGAAGGTCTTAAAGATCTCGAAACTCTTAAATACATTTATCTGCTCTACTATCTTGATCAGAGCCAGGAGCCAACCAGTTTAACTGTTAAAACTCCCTGGTCAAACAAAGAAATCGGGCTCTTTGCCACCAGATCCCCCAACAGAATCAACTCTATCGGCCTCAGTGTAGTAGAACTTCTTAAAATTGAAGCCAACAGGATCTATATCTCCAGCCTTGATACTTTTGACGGCACACCTCTTTTAGATATTAAACCATATATGAAAGATTTAGATACTAAAGCTGATGCAAATCACGGCTGGCTGGAAAAAGAAGATTTTAAACATCTTCAGCTGCATATAGATGGAGAAGCCCACTAATCTTCTTTTTAAAATTTATTGATTTCGATTATATACAATTAAAGTTTGGATTTACATTTAGCACATTTGATTGTCAGCATAATATCAATCCTCTGATTGAGTTAGGTAATAGTTTTTGCGTGCAAAATAAAATAAAGACATCCAAATTCCCATTGGTATTAGAGTTAAAGCTACTAATAAAATAGTAACCCAGATATTTGTTTCCATCTGCCTGGAATAATAGACCAGTGCAATAACATATAAAATAACCGCAGTGGTACCAAGAAGATATAAATTACTATTTGCACTAATTATTATGTTAGAAATAATCAAAATAAGTATTGATCCTAAATATAGTTTACCAGCTTTATTTGAAATAAAAGCGTTGAATATCGATTTAAGCATTATCCCGCTCCCTTCTATTTTTATATTAAATTTATTATAACATACACTACCTTATTTTGTAACTTCAATAAATCTCTTTAAAATAATTATAGTCACCGAAACTAATAAAAACATAGCTCTTAAACCCCACAGATCAGCCGTGTAGCCGATTACTGGAGCCGCAAAAACAATAAATATTGTTCTAAATTGAGATTCGATTGATAACATTGTTGCCCTTTCTTTTTCTTCAATTATATTGGCAATATAATCAAGCATTATGGGTCTTCTTAAATTCCTAATAACATAAAAAAGTATAAAGAGAATAATAATTAAATAGGTAAAGCCGCTGTTAATCATTAAACCAATAACGGCAATTATAACGGCTGTTAAAACATAGGTTAAATTTAAGCTTTTACTACTTTCATTAAGTTTATTCTTTAACTTAAAAGCATTACGACTTGCATAAGAACTTATTAGATAAATAACCGCATACGAAAATCCAAGTAGAACTGAAAGTCTTTTTTCTTCTGCAAAGCCAAGCAGCAGCGGCAGTGAAATGATTTCAAGTTTTAACACCGGCTGCAGATAATCTTTCAAAATCTTAAAAAATCCATCATAGACTCCAGAATTTATAATTCCTTTTCTTAAATCTTTCAGCTGAAGTAACAGTTTTTTTAAACTTTCTAAACCAGAGCGGAGAAGTATTTTTAAATTTAATTCATTAGTAGTTTTTCCATCTAAATAATCAGGATAGGTAGAAATCAAAATAAAATCCAGTATATAGGGCAGGATGGAAAATAAAAAGATTAATCTGTAATTTGATTCAACAAAGACTATAAAGCCCCCAATTACTGCAGAGATTGCTGAACCGATTAAAGAATAGGATTTTGTTCTCCCATAAACTTCTGTCTTTTTTTCTGCAATATTATTTTGGTCAAGATACAGAAAGATAATTGCCTTATGAGTTCCACTTCTAAAAGCCTCTCCGATTCCAAATAAAATCATTGCCAAACTAATTATTGAAAAGAGACTGCCGTAATAAAATAAGATAAAGGATAAAATATAGAGAATAAAACAGATCTGCAGACTTTTTTTGCGGCCGTAGTTATCAGCAAAGATACCTGATGGTACTTCTAAAATATTTTTTGTGATTTCTCTGATTGAAATTAAACTTCCGATTTGAAAATATGAAAATCCCAAACTTAAGAAGAATATATATAGAAATGGCTCAAAGAACTTAAGATTTTTCAAGAGGCCATAAAAACCGAATTTTTTTATGTTTTTATCTTTTTTGATATCCATTTATAATTCTCCTAGATCACATTTAGCACATTTAATTGTCAGCATTATATCACCTTTTTAATTCAATTATATCCTGCCCAGCAGTCCAAAACTAAGCTTATAGAGGAAGTAATCAAAGCTGTTGCCTGATAGATTGCCGAAATTAATCATTCTTACTGCCAGCTGTATAGTTTCAAATTTTTCTGCTCCATATTCAGATTTAACTTTATCTATCATCTCCCGGTCAGGCTGTCCTTTGTTTTCTGTCCAGTGCTGAGCATAGACTAAGGCTAAAATCTGATCTTCCGGACAGTCCTTCAGCTCACCCGCAAGTAGGGAATCAAGTTCTTTTTGATTGATGCCCGCCTTTAATGCTAATTTTGAATGATAATAGGAGCAGTAGCGGCAGCCGTTGACTTCAGTCACCGCCATCATCAATCTCTGCCTGAATTCGGCATCAATTAGCTCTCCTGCTTCTAATTTTTTGATGCGGTTTCTATTTTTTATAATAAATTTAAATTCCTCAACAAATTCTCTAAAACTATTAAAAGTTCTCTTTTTAAATTTCTCCATATTTACTCCTTTAATTTATTAATAATCATCATTTAGATTTATTAAGCTCTAGATATTAATTAAAATTAGTGCCACCACTGTCATTACAATCGAAGCCCACTCTTTAGTCTTTAATTTTTCCCCGAAAAAGAGGTAACCGGCTGCCGTGATTAAGACAATGCTTCCGGCACTAAAAATTGGAAAGACAACTGCCGTTTTAAGATAATTTAAGGCACTGATCAAAAAGAAGGAAGAAAATAAATTGGGAATCCCGACTGCAAATCCGGTCAGCAGTTCAGACTTTTTGGGCAGGCGGCCAACCTTCTTTACACTGTAAAAAAAGCTGATCAAAAAGGCAGAAAAGAAAACCCAGAATAAAAATAGAACCTTGTAGTCGACCAGAGCATATTTTTGAAATATCTTATTGCTGAACTCTGCAATTCCCCCATAGATAAAGAGAAAAATCAAATTCAGCCTCAGCGCCTGCCTCCAGTTTTTATTAAAAGGAAAGTTGACCAGAACAATTGAAGTAATTGCCAGCAGAATTCCAAACCACTGCAGGTCTTCCGGATACTCCTGCCAGATAATAATTGCAAAGAGCATTGGAATCAAAATACCAAGTTTGCCAAAGGTTCCGGCCAGACTGGCTCCATTTTCGCGCACACTCTTTTGATAATAGATAAAAGAAGTAAAGAAAAAGATACCGGCAATTAATCCAACTACCGTTGCCCACTGCTGGCTGGACTGAGCGGAAAAGATTCCCTGCCCCTTAAAGATTACCCGGCTGAAATTGGCTCTGAAGTCGCTCTGATTAAAATCGAAAAACCTTATTCCCTGATTAAAAATTAAAACTAAAGAAACTACAGCCGCAGTAAAATAATTGGCCGAAGTAATTATGTATCTGTTTAAATTATTGGATTCACTGAACTTAAAAATTAAAGCAATTGAAGAACTGCATAAGACAGCTAAAAGTAAATAAATCAATATATACACTCCTAAAACTATTTCTATTTTTTTATAAATGACTGTTTGTTTAATAAATTTGCAACTGGCTCTCTTTATTACAATTATGAGAAAAAACTATTTCAAAGCTGCCAGATATTTTTCAGCAGTCTCTTTGTGCTTCTGCAGTTTATCGGCATCCATTCTATCTAAAATTGAAAGCATTAAAGACATCCGGGGATTATCTGCAAATTTATCCCTGTTTTTATCAAGAAAGCGCCAGTAGAGGCCGTCCCAGATCTCAGCCCACTTACCGGATTTGTAATGACTCATTTTTTGAATATAATTGCTGGATGAAATGTAGGGTTTGGTCATCATCTTGGGATATGAATACTGACTCATACCGTAGATATTGGCATACATCACCCACTCATAGGCATCGATAAACATTTCCATAAACCACTTAAAGACCTGATGCTGATCAAGTTCAGAAAGCAGAAAGAAATTCCCAAGCACCATTAAGCGCTCAATATGATGGGTATAGGCAAAATCAACTGTCTTTTTGATCGAATCATCAAGGACTTCAATTCCTGATTCAGCCTGATAAAACTGCTCCGGAAAATCTCGCCGGTGCTTAAAAAAGTCACTTTTTTCCATAGCTTCCGACTCTAAATCATAGAGTGCTCTCACATATTCCCGCCAGCCGATTATCTGCCTGATAAAGCCTTCCACTGAGGCAAGCTCTAGCTCACTATTTTGATAGTATTCGAGCACATCCTCTATAACTTCTTTAGGGTTTAAAAGTCCGATATTTAAACTCGCTGAAATCAAAGAGTGAAAACCAACTACAATATCTTTTTCAAAGGCATCCTGATACTTACCAAAGTTTCTAAATTTATTTTGAATGAAATCAGCTAAAAGTTCTTCCGCCTCTTTTCTACTTACAGGATAAAAAAAGTTATTTAAATCTCCAGGGTTATCTCCAAAGTTTTGCTCAACATATTTTTTTGCCGACTCCAGCTTGCTGTTATTAAATTCTGGCAGGGCAGGCATCTCAATGTCCTTGGGAAACTTTTTTCTGTTTTTAGCATCAAAGCTCCATTTGTCGCCCACTGGCTTCCCCTCGGAATCAATTAAGATCCCAAGTCTCTTCCGCTGCATCTTGTAATACTGGTGCTGGAAAAAATCATGATCTTTAAAAAATTCAGCATTCTGCTCTCTGGAAGTCAAAAAGTTTGGACTCTCCAAAACTTTGAGTTCAATTCCTGCAGCAGCTGTAATCTCTTTGATTTTATTTTTCAGCCCTTTATTAACTGGATCAAAGACTGTCAGACTGTCAAACTTAGTTATGATCTCTTCCAGAGGAATTTTGTATTCAAAATAGCTAACTTCAGCTTTGCTTTTTTCTTTCAATTCCTGATAAAAGTTCTGCATTGAAGCTCGGTGGAGCAGCAGCTTTTTCTGGTTATAGTTGTATTTAGTAAAATACTCTTCCGCCTCATAGAGAATGATATTTTCTAGCTCCATGGTTTTAGTCTGACTGAAAAGCTGGTTTGGTAAAAGCAATAGATTTTTTGCCATCTTATCATTTCCTCTACTTTTTTAATAATGATAAATAATCTGCAGAAAGCCGATCTGTTAGATAAATATCTTCTGCAGTTTTGTAAAAATTCTGTCCTCCGCGAAAAGCTCTTAAGGCTTCTATTTTTAATATTAACGGTTGATTGGTTCTGCGTCGAGCCACCTTTTCAGCTTCTTTAACGCCAACACTTAAGTGAACATAATTTCTGCCCATCGGCTTCAGTCCGGCGGTCAATATTTTTTCTTTAACCTCCGGTCTTGTTCCGTGGTAGAGAATTTCCGGTGGTTTAACTGCCTGATAGTCGGGATTGACTCTCTCGATGCTGTGGCCGTAGTTGGCTCTGATTCTTTTTCTATCCTCCAAAAAGCTGAAGCGGCTTTTGGGATCATTTTTGACCAGCTGAATCAGATCAGCTTTTGTGAGATCTTTAAACTTTCCTTTTAGCACCTGCAGAAGTGCATCAGTTTCAACTGAAGCATCTGGATTGAGTTTTAAGTTAAAGTCTTCTGGATGGTGGCGCAAAATATAAGAGACGGTTTTTGAAAGTTTAGTTTTATTCATTTAAGATCACCCGAGTTTAATTGATAATTTTATTCATTCCTGTTTTTTGAAGAAAATACTCTCAGAACCACATATCTAATTAAAGCAAAAACAAAAAAGATCAGTAAAACTTTGGTAAGGCTCTTCAGTAAACCAATCAGAAAGATTATCAAATTCAAAATTGGATACATTTCATCTTCAATATAATCCAGATCAATTCTCTGAGCCTCTTTCTCAATTTCTTCTCTTTCAGAAGCAGTATAAGGCTTAATTTTCTTTTATACTTGTTAATTTTAATAAGCTTTTTAATATAATCATGGTTAATGAAGCTGAGAAAAACATAACTCGCAAACCCCACAGATCAGCTATATAACCTACTATTGGAGCTGCAGCAACTATAAATACAGTTCTAAATTGAGACTCAATTGATAACATAGTTGCTCGTTCTTTTTCTTCAATTATATCTGCAATATAGTCAAGCATTTTTGGTCTTCTTAAATTGCGGATAACATAAAAAAATATAAAGAGAATAATAATTAGATAGGTAAAACTGCTGTTAATTATTAAGCCAATAGCAGCAATTATAAGTGCTGTTAAAATATAGGTTGAATTTAAACTTTTACTGCTTTCCTTAAACTTATTTTTTATCTTAAAAGCATTCCGGCTCGCATAGGAACTGAGAAGATAAATAACTGCATATGAAAATCCAAGCAGAACTGAAAGTCTTTTTTCTTCTCCAAAGCCCAGCATCAGAGGCATTGAAATAATTTCAAGCTTTAATACAGGCTGCAGATAATCTTTTAAAATCTTAAAAAATCCATCATAAACTCCAGAATTTATAATTCCCATTCTTAAATTCTTCAACTGCAGTATTAACTTTTTAAAACTTTCTAAACCTGAACGGAGAAAAGTTTTTAGATCCAAAACATTTGTAGTTTTTCCATCTAAATAATCAGGATAGCTAGAAATTAAAATAAAGTCTAGTATATAAGGTAAGATTGAATATAAAAAGATTAATCTGTAATTTGATTCTATAAAGACTATAAAGCCTCAAATAACTGCAGAAATTGCTGAGCCGATTAAAGAGTATGATTTTGTTCTTCCATAAACTTCTGTCTTTTTTTCAGGAATATTATTTTGATCAAGATACAAAAAGATAATTGCCTTATGAGTTCCACTTCTAAAAGCTTCTCCGATCCCAAATAAAATCATTGCCAGAGCAATTATTGAATAGAGACTGCCGTAGTAAAATAGAATGAATGAAAAAATATAGAGAACAAAACATATCTGAAGACTTTTTTTGCGGCCGTAGTTATCAGCAAAGATTCCTGAGGGTACTTCTAAAATATTTTTTGTGATTTCTCTAATTGAAATTAAACTGCCGATTTGAAAATAAGAAAATCCCAGACTTAAAAAGAATATATATAGGAATGGCTCAAAGAATTTAAGATTCTTTAAAAGACCATAAAATCCAAATTTTTTTATATTTTTATCCTTTTTGATATCCATCTATAATTCTCCTCAATTAGCTAATTTCTATTATATATAATTCTTAGCTAAATAAAAGCTCCATGATCTTATTTAAAACAGCTCTTGGGTTCTGCAGAAACTCTGATTGAAAAAATTCAAACTGATCATCTTTCATTTCAGCTATCAGTTTATTACTTTTAAACTTAATCTCAACTTTTCCTATTTTAAATCCTTCAATTTCTTGATTCTGATCAAGATTATTATTTCCTAAATTTAGCCTAATCTCTTTTTTTAACCGCTTTAATTCCAGCCAGAGCCGCCACTCTTTTAAGGAACGAATGCTCAGTTCAGGCAGGGTATCAGCCTTTTTGAGCAGCATTAAGTTGGAATAAATATGGCTGCCGCTGACTCCATAGCCCTCTGACTTAATTTTCTTGCCAAGCTGCTGCCAGCTTTCAACTTCAAAGAGCAGATAATTACGGTCAGTTTTTCTGCTTCTGGAAGGAAAATCAATCTCTTCTCTTTTGACAATTTTTCTATTCTTAATTCGGCCGTAATAGCGGACTCCACTCTCTTCGTCAAACTTTCTTTTACTCTGAAAGATAGCTATATATTCTAAATTGTAATTTAAAACTGACTGCTTTAGTGGTAGATAATAGAGATTGTTGTCCAGCAGATACTGAAGCTGCTTTTTGCTGCCCAGTGATCCAAGCAGCAGGTCAACCTTAAATTCTACTTCGGGTCTGAATTCATCTGCAGCAGCCGGCAGCAGATTGCGCTCAAAATTGCTCTGAGCTGATTCGTCAATAATATTTTCTAAAAATTCTGCCAGCAGTTCTGTGCTGCCGGGTAAAAAGGGAAAGGCTCCAATATTAACCCTGTCGATACTTTGATAGAATTTATGTTTTTTAAATTTTTCCTGATCGTGATAGGGAAAGAGTACATAGGCCCCAACCATTGTCCGCCGGTAGTCTTCTCCCATCTCTGCTGCCACTGCATCCCGGTAGCGGTGCATGGTGTTAATATCTGATTCTTCCGGGCCAGGAATACCCTTATACCTTTTACCATAGCCTGTACCTTCTTCTGCAGTATTGAGTCGATATTTAGCATCAAAGATGAATTTATACTGATGTTTAGAATCATTTTTGGTTAAGGATAAAATATTATCCGGCTTCTGGTTGGTAGTAATTCCATCACCACTTGACCTGTTATAGCTTAGAGTAAATATCTCTCCAGTAATTGGATTCTGATATTCAACCTCTGCTGAGGCTCCCTGTGAGAGGCTAACATTGATGCCGCTGTAATCTAAGTCAATGATATTATTTTTGACCAGCTTATATTTATCCTGGAGCAGGCTGTTTAACTTAAGAAAGGTCCAGTATTCATAAAGCTGCCAGAGTTCCTTAATCGAAAGCCTGAAGATATCTCCGTTGAGAGAAAGCCCCTTTAAAAGCATCAGGTAATATTTATATAATTCTTTGTAGCCGGGGGCCATCTGCAGCACCAGAGAAATTGAATCAATCTTCTGCAGCTCACTCACCTCAGCCAGAAAGGAATACTTGAGCTTTAATTTAAGCTTTCTGATCATCTTATCGATTTCAACAATCAAATCCTGATCCGGATTTACTTTAGAACTGCGATAATTTGCTTTAAAATGTTTAAGCCTTTTGATCAGTTCTGAAAAGCTCCACTTGATAAATTTATTTTCAAAATTATCATAGCTCAGCTTTTTCTCCACTGCCAGCATCTTCTCCGGCAGCTTGAGTTCTTTGTCATAGTGGCGGCTGTTTTTATTGAGCCACTTGAGGCTCTGTCTCCCCACTTTTTTAACTCTTGAGGCAGGCCGGACATTTCGCTTTCTAATAATCCGGTGGTGTGGTGACTCCTCTACTCTTTTTAGAGCTTTAAATAGATCATCAAAGATATTTTCAATAATCACAAAAAACTCAGCTTCAGTGATATTCTGCTTTTCAGAAATCTTCATCTCCTGATAGGTTTTTCGCAAAAAATCGTAGGCTAAATTATATACTTCCTTATTTACCTCTTCTAAAAGCTGGTTGTAGTCTTTTTGGTAGTCAATCTTGCTGGGAAAAACCTCTAACTTTAAAGTTAAAATAACCTGAGAGTTACTGCGGATTTCAAATTCAGAATAACCGATATCACTGCCGAAGTTGATACTGCCGTAAAGCACATTGGGATTATCACTGGGATGAGAAAGAGATTCTCTAATTTCACGGTTCGGATGGTAGATTTCAATTGGCATCTCGGCTTCTATGTAAAAATCATAGTTTTGATATTCAAAAAAGAGGGGATAGCCCTTAATGGAGTTGAACTGGCTCAATTTAAGCTGAGCTATTTCTGGATCATGATATTTAAAGTCAAAACTCTCTTCTAAAGTTGAGCTGAAGCTTAAGGCAGCCTGAGCCCTATTTTTCTCCGGGAACTCCTTTTCGTGGTCAGGGTGAATAGGCTTGCCCTTGATATTTAGAGAAAGTTTATCATTTTTAATTGTGATTAGATCTATCTTTTTTGCGGTCATTTTATCATCCTTAATAACTTTCGACTTATTGCTAGTTTCACCGAGCAGCAGGTGAATTTTTAACTAAGAAGATTAGAAATCAGAAGCAGTCTATCCCCAAAAAATATGGGTTGGATCCTCATCTACTTCATCCACAAGTTTCTGAAAATCACTGGTCGGCTCAATATTATCATATTCATACCATTTTCCGGTGTGCCTCCACCAGTATAAAGACCACTTATTATTATCTTTATTATATCTAAACTGAGCAATCTTCATTTCAACCCACTCGTCTGGATCTTTATAATCTGGACGCTTTTCAATTAAAGTAACATATTTGCCCCTTATATTATAATCCAGCTTAATCTGATCCTTTACTCTCTCTGGAATGCTTTCATCACAATATTTATCCAGGCTCTTCTCAACTCGTTTTTTTAATAATTCGTTTAAAGCCATTATTATTACCTCCTAGTTATTTGTTCTATCTAGCTATCTTGATAATCAATATTATTTTCTTCACACCACTCAATTGCTATTTTCCTATATCTCTTATCTTTAAAATCATACCACTGATCTTCTAGATCATATTGATAAATCTTATCTTTAAACATTCTAAAGGCCCCGTTTCCTCGAATAGCATAAATAAGTTCTTCTCTCAGTTCTTCATCTTCGATTGAATAGCAAAAATCTTCCATAATGCTATAGTCATCAATGTCATAGTCATCCGGGAGTCTTAGATAGTCATCAGTTGAGATAATATCAACTGCAGCTTTAATATTCTCCCGCTGCCATTCTGGAAATTTATCAAGGTCAGGATCTTCCTCGCCAGCTCTTAATTCATCATCCATTAGCATGAAAACTTCACCAGTTTTTTTATAATAAAAATAATTGCTCTCTCTAGTTCTAAGTTCTAATGCTTCTAAAATATCTTTTAAATTAACTTTTAGTGTCATATTTTAACACCCCTTAAAAGTAATCGCTGTCCTTAATTTTCTCAATTAATGATTCAAGTTCCTTGTATGCTTCTTGATCAACCTCATCTTTATCAATAAGGCCATTAACTATTGCTATAGCGACAAAATGATCCTCCATATTATAGCTGTTATATTTTTTAAAAATTTCTCTAGATATCTTATTATGAAATTTGTGAATTTCACTGTCCAACTCAAAAGAATCCAGTTCTTTCTTTTCCCACTGCTTAAATTTTAAATTCAGATCAGCTAAAGCTTCTTCTAGTTCTCTCTCATGAGCAAGACCTGCCAGCCGCCTAATTTCTTTTTTAGTTTTTTTGCTGTAACCATTCATTTTAACTCCTTTTTGAAATGACAAGAAAAATTATCTAATTCTTATATTCTTCTAAACCTTCAGGACCAATAACCATTTCATAACCACAATTCTGACATTCTATTTTTTCTCCATATTCAATATCAGGAATCTCTTTAAACAATAAATTCTCATTATTGCAATTTATACAAACATCTCCATCATATATCCAATATCCTTTTTTCATTTCATAACAATATCTTTGCCATAATACTTTTTCAATAAAATCAGAATCATACCCTGATTTAATTTTTATGAAGTTAATTTCTTCATCATTAGAATATGGATAAATTATTTTATCTAAAAAAATTTCATCAAGATCAACAATATTACTAATTATCTCATCAATATTATCCATTAACTTATCATCAAGATTTTTCTTATTTTTAAATCTTTCAATGACAAAACTTTTCATTTCAAATAAATTATAATTTTTTTCTTTCATTTAATATTACCCTCTTTTATAGATTATTGAAGATTAAAGCGGATAAACATTGCCGCTATTTACTATATAATACTTAAACCATAATTTAGCCTGCTTAATTTTAGTGATGGCATAATTACCTTCCTCATAAGAATTATAGTTATTAAATTCATTTTTAATTGATTCATCATAAAGTAAATCAGAGAATTCTACCACTTTAGGTAAAACATCTTTAAACTCATTAATTGTTGAATAAATCTCATCAAATTTTTTATTATCAATATAATTATTATTTTTCAATCATTTACTGAAGCGGCGCATTACTGTAGCTGTTTTTTTCATTAGATATTTTTCAGCCATTACTTTCCTGATCATTAAGTCAGTCATAAACTCATCTATCTGCATACTGCTGAGCTGTTCAATAGAATACATTTCACAATAGCTATCTTCTCCGAAAATAGCTTTTTCTTCGAAATTTTGCTGTTCTTTCTCAGGCAAAAACATGTAAGCATAACTATTTAAATAATCTTCAAAAAGAAATATTACATTAGTGTAGTCATTATATGTTCTCTTGCTTAACCTTTGATTCTGATCTGCTAAGAAATCATTTAAAATTGTTTTTAAATCATCCATTTTTTAGCATCCTCCTTTTTTCAGTTTAAAGTATGAGGACTGACTCTATAAAAAATTTATAAATCTTAATCTAGATAAAATCTAAATCAGACTGTATATCTTCTGGATCATATTCCTTAAACCGCTGGCTTTCAGCCCAATCCTGCATTGACTCATAATCTTCATCATCGGGATTTGAAATGATTTGCATGAATTCACTAAAACCACCAGGTCCTCCTACATCTTCCGGAGGTGCTGTTCCCTCCCCTTCCAGAAGTACCGGTTTATTTGATTTATAATCTTTTATAATTTCTTCAGTTTCGATGTAATGCTGCCAGTTATCACCAAAGTCATAAATATATTTAATTCTTGCGGGAAGGACATCTTTAAGTTTAACTTCATTTGCTACTGCAAGTTCAAAATCTTCAGCTTCAAAATTTAACTCATTTTTGTTGTATTCTAAATTCTGCTGATTAATTGTCAGGTTTAAGCTAGCCTTATAACCATCTTTATGGTATTCAGACTGGTTCCAGCACTTTGTATCATCTTTTTCTTCACTGTAGATAAAAAACTCATGCAGGTGGTAACTCTGCCAGTTATAGAGTTTCTGAAGAATATTATGAAGCTGATGAAAATTATAATTTAAAGGAACAACGACCTTTCTCCAGGCTTCATATTCTCCCAGTTCTAATTCGACTTTTAAAATCGCAGCTTCTATCTTAATAATATCATCTTCGCCATAATATTCGGTTAATTTTTCTCTTAGACGTTCATCTGCACTAAAATAATCATCACTATCTACTTCTTTAAAAAGCGTATGACTGATATTTTTTGAACTTTCAGCCTGATAAATTTCCTTTTCATTGAATTCATCTGCATAAAACTCTATATCTTTGCAGGCCTGAGTTAATCTCCCCACATATTTTCTGTTTTTTGTTTTTTGAAAAATAAAGTTATTAAATTCGTTCAGGTATTTCTCAATTAAGCTGTCTTTAATCCCTTCCATTTCAAAGGCTCTTCTAATTCCTTCTTTAACCCGTTCAGGAAATTTAAGAAAATCCTCTTTTTTTAGACCATATAGAACTACTGTATAAGCACAGAAATCATTAACTAAGATGACAGTTTTACGGCGGTTAATCCGTTTGAAATTAGCATGCCAGGAAAACAAATCCGGCCTTTCTTTTTGCTCAAGTACTTCCAGATTTAATTCATCTCTTAATTTAGCTGTTGCCTGAATCAGCATCTTCATCAGTCCTTTCTGTCTGGGGTTTGAGACATTACTTTAATGTCGTTTTATAACTAATATTCATCAAAAGTCGGTTAATTATCTAATATGTTTATATCAGCTTAACTGCTCAATAAAAGTATTATTTTGATTTCTGGATTTTTAAAGTTATATAAAAAGTGGCAATCATAACAAAAATTATAATCAAAACTAGAATAATGTCAAAATAAGTCATATTAACAAAATAAAAGTTTATTTCATTGTAGAGCCAGGTAATATTGTGGCCCATTAGATAAATATTTGTAACTCCAATTACCACTGCAGAAAAATAGGCAGCAATTACAGCAGCAATTATTCCAGCTATTAAAGCATAAATATATTTCATGATCACCAGTCCTTTAATAAATCAGATAGAAGTGTAATTTAAACTCAGCCTTTATCTTTTCCGGATCATATTCTTTAAATCTCAAACTTTTAGACCATTCCTGCATAAACTCATATTCTTCATGATCGGGATTAGAAATAATTTGCATAAATTCAGCGAAACCACCAATTCCTCCTACATCTTCAGGTGGGGCAGTTCCTGCACCCTCCAGTAGAGTTGGTTTATTTGACTTATAATCATCTATAATCTCTTCAGTCTCAATATAATGCTGCCAGTCATCGCCATAATCATAAATATATTTGATTCTGGCGGGAAGAAGATCTTCTAATTTAACTTCATTTTCTACTGCAAGTTCAAAATCCTCATCTTGATAGTTCATTTCATACATATTATATTCTAAATTATCCTGACTCATTGTCAGATTTAAAATAGCTTTGTAGCCATCCCGATGATATTCAGAATGGTTAAGCCATTTAGTATCATCTTTTTCTTCACTGTAGATAAAAAACTCATGTAGATGATAATCCTGCCAGTTATACAGTTTCTGAATAATTTTGTGCAGTTCCCTAAAATTATAACTTAAAGGTACGATTATCTTCCTCCAGGCTTCATGTTCTCCCAGTTCAAGTTCAACCTTTAAAACAGCTGCTTTAGTCTCAATTATATCATTTTCTCCAAAATATTCTGCTAATTCCTGCTGCAAGCGGCAGTCGGAGTGAAAACGGTCTTCTGTATCTATTTCTCTAAAGCGTCTACTGCTGATTAAAGTTGAGGATTGAGGCTGATATATTAAATTCTCACTGAAATATCTGGAGTAAAACTCAGCTTCTTTTGCGGCAAAGTTCATTCTGGCCACATATTTTTTATCTCTAGTTTTTTGAAAAGTTAAATCTCCAAATTCACTTAAATATTTATTAATTAAGCTTTTTTTAATTCCTTCTCGCTCAAAGGCAATTTTGATTCCGTCTTTAACATGCTCAGCAAAATTATTAAAATCATCTTTTTTCAATCCATAAAGCACAACTGTATATGCAGAGGCATCATTAACTAAAACTACTGTTTTACGCCGATTAATTCTTAGCAAGTTGGCATGCCAGGAAAATAAGGGTGGTCTTTCTTTTTGCTCAAATTCTTTCAGATTTAATTCATTTCTTAGTTTAGCTGTTGCCTGAATAAGCATCTTCACCAGTCCTTTGATTGTGCTTTAATTTTAATATTAATTTCATTTTGATTATATCACAGAAGTGTAGTTAATAAAATCTTTTGTAAGTTCTAATCTGGCCCAAATAATATAAAAAAGAGCCTTCCAGTTATTAACCGAAGGCTCCATTATAATTCAAATGTATTCTACTTTCTATTTCCACCGCGATTGGGCTGATTGTTATTTCTATTCATCATTCCTCTTCCACTCTGATTATTTTGATCTCTCTGACTGCCGCGGCTGCCTCTCTCGTTATTTGAAACTCTATCAAAGGCTGCTAAATGATTTTCACTGCCTGCTTTCAGATTAGCATAGACAGCTTTAAAATCTTCTGGAGCATCGATCATTACTTCATCTAAATCTGCAATATCTTTGATTTCTAATTCTCTGCCTAATTCTAAAGCTGCTGCTTCAGATTCTAAACCTCTGGCTAAAAATTCATCATATGCTGCTGCCAGTTCACTATTATTATATTCTCCAGGAGCTGCAGCCGGCTTTTCTAAATCATACTTAGCAAATAAAGCTTCTAAGGCTGCCATGTGCTGTGCTTCTGATCTGGATATATTTTCAAAAGCAGGCAAATTCCATTCTTCACCTAAACGGGCATATAAATCTCTGGCCAGTTTTTCTTCTTCATACATGAATTCCAAATCTGCTATCTGTTTTTCGCTGAGTTCAGCTACTGGATAGTCATTTACAATAGCTTCTGGACTATGAACTGCATTACCCGGGCCCTGAGCCATAATAGCTCCTGTACCTAAAGTTAATAATAAAGCTAATACTAATAAAACTCTTAATAAATTTTTCATTTTTTAAATTCACTCCTTAATTAATTTTTGCTTCTTTTTTGATTCTAAGCTAATTATAGAAGTAAATTATGAAGGGAATATGAATTTAGAAAATTTATATTTAAAAAATCAAATATTTAATTCTTTTAGCTCAGCCACTTCATTTTCAGCTAAATCAAGAATAAAATCTTTTACCTTCAGATAATTAGAGCTAGTTACTTGATTTAATGTTTTTTCAGCTGCCTTAAATCTTCCCAATTCTCTTAAAAGTTCTCCTTTCAGCATCAGATGCTCATCATTATCTTCATCAAAGTTATTCAGCAGTTTTTCCAGTAAAGCTGGCATTTTGTCTTATATCTTTTTAGATAATTCAGCTTCATTATTTTTTCGATAATAGTCATTATACTTCCACCAGATCTGGCGCAGGATAAAAACTGTATCATCCCAGGGATCAAGCTCCTCGATAACTTCAGCATCCTCTACCCAGAGATATTGATTGCAGTTGTTACAAAAACTTAGGACTATACCCTCCGGCAGCATTGGAGCTTCCTGTTTGCCGTCAGTCCAAATTTTAGCACCTAAAGTATTGCCCGACATAATAGTCTGCTGTCTGAACTTGTGATCACAAGCTGGACATTGAATTATCTTATCTTTACCTGGTAACATTTAATCCATCTCCTAATAATTATTTTTTAAATTTAAGTAAATAAACTTTATTTTCTGAATACTTTTTGTTATTATAATTAATAGCAAAAGTTATTAATATCAGATTAAATTAAGCATTAAAATGGTTGACTAATTTTCAAGATTAAGAAAGGAGGTTTTGACTGTGGAAAAAGATTTAGTTATTAAATCTGCTTTTGAGGATGGTGGTTATATCCCTGAAGAATATACAGCTGACGGAAGGGATATATCTCCTCCACTAATTATTGAAAATGTACCTGCAGAAGCTGAAACTCTAGCTGTTATTGTCGATGATCCGGATGCTCCCAATGGTACTTTTACCCACTGGCTGATCTGGAATATACCGGCAGCTGTCAGTGAAATTTCAAAAGATATTGAAAAGAAAGAAGAAGTCAAAGAACTCAAGGGAGCCCTGCAGGGTAAAAATGATTTTAATGAATTAGGTTATCTGGGGCCAGCTCCCCCCAGTGGAGTTCACACATACAGATTCTATGTCTATGCTCTTGATGATCAGCTTGATTTAAAAGCTGGAGCTGACAAAGAAACTCTACTCAGGGCAATGGAAGGTCATGTACTGCAGAAAGCTGTTTTAAAAGGTGAATATACACGCTTAGCTTAAATAAATTTTAAAAAGTCAAGACGCCGGTTTCCCGGCGTTTTTTTAATGACTAAGTTATTGAGGCCTGATAAATTTTAACTACCGCATCTTTAAGAATTCTATTGAATTCTTCTTCAGACTGATCAACCTTAAGATCCTGAAGCAGAGCCCGGGAAAAACTGGCAATCATATTATTATTTTTAGAAAGCCTTTTTACTGCCTCATTTTGACTGTAACCTCCTGATAAAGCTACTAACCGGACTACATTTGGATGTTCAATAATTTCGTGATAGAAATTCGGCTGCTCTGGAATTGAAAGTTTAAATATAAACTGCTCATCATCTAATTTTTGAAGCAGTTTTAGGATCTCTTCTTTTAAAATTTTCTCAGATTCAAGCTTATCTTCACTTTTGATATTTACTTCAGGTTCTAAAATTGGAATAAATCCCTGATCATAAATCTTTTTACCGTATTCAAACTGCTGGGCCACTATCTCTTTAATACCCCTGGAATTAGCACTGTGAATCACAGATCTCATTTTAGTTCCAAATATATTATAATCGGCGGCCTCTTTGAGTAAATCATCAAGCTCAGTCATCGGCTTCATCAGCTGAACTCCATTTTTCTTCTCTTCTTTACCCTGATCCACTTTAAGTATTGGCAGAATTCCTTTTTCCTGCCAGAGATAATCAGCTGTGTATTTACCCTCCATCTTGTTGTTCATGGTGTGTTTAAATAGGATTGCTCCTAAGATATACTCTGAACTAAAAGCCGGACTTGTAATAACTCTGGTCCTCATAGCATGGACAAGCTCAAACATTTCTGCTTCTGTTTGGTATTCATCCTTTTTAATACCATATTCTGCTAAAGCCCCTGGAGTACTGCCACCACTCTGATCCATTGCTGCGATAAAGCCTTTACCATTTTTGATTAGGTCAACCTGCTTTTTATCCATCAATATCTCCTCCATTTAGATAAATTAATTTTTTAAATCAGACAGTGTCTTATTTATTAATTTCTCTCCCAGAGGTTAAATATCCTTTTTTTGAATACTTCCATATCATTAATTTAAATCGCAAGAATGAGATTTGATCTGAATAAAGTTTTTAAAGATAAATATGAAGATTATGCTTATCAATAAACATAGCCGCAATTATAGTCAATCAAAATCTCAGTTTCTCTTTCTATAATTTTATGAGGAAAGTCTTTTTTAACTTGATATTTTGCTTCTATAAAACCTCCCCATTTAGTGAAAAAAACCAGCCTGACAACTACTTTATCTTCTTTGATAGTTATTTGAGGATCAAATTTAATATTTTCTAACTGCTCAGCAAATATATCGTCTTCCATAAAACTCATTTCTTGCTTACTTCTATTTATTCTCTTAATAATTTTTTCAGCTTTTTCTGAGGTGCAGACAAATTCATGATCATTATAGAGTGCATGCCAGAAAAGTGAAAACTGAGAACCAAGGGCTGCTAAAATAACAAATTGAAGATAGGATTCTTCACTTTCATCAAGTTTAATATGATCTAAATAATTATCTACATCATCATAGTTTAAAAAAGTATGAATAATATTTTCTGAGTCACTGTCTCGTAAATTGTAATCCAGCTCATTATCATTTATTTTATTTATTATTTTTGTATATTCTTCTTTTTTAGCCTCGGGATAGGCAATTATTTCAGGCCCACCTCCAATTCCCTGCTGAAGATAAAGATAATCTACCAGCCAGCCTTTTTCAAGCTCAACCCTGTCTAAAATATCAAAATAGTGGTCTATCCTAAATTCTGAAGCTGACTTTTCAACATCTTCATTGAAAAGATTCGGTGCCTTTTTTTGATAGCTTTTTA
>Ga0163219_100076_pt1 | contig 25299 bp, 24 predicted proteins | sample MSEWel2016_04_06_FD_113150 | JGI IMG/M metagenome (GOLD analysis project Ga0163219, IMG submission 113150) | Subsurface microbial communities from deep shales in West Virginia, USA - MSEEL Well Study Marcellus 3H_2016_04_06 ...
CTTTCTAACTCTAATAGCATAATCAAACGATCCTCTACTTTGGCCATACCTTTAATAAATTTGGTATCAATATCTGAGCCAAATTCTAGATTATCCTGAATATCTTCTGTAGAGAAGCTAATAATATCTGAGACCTGATCAACAATAACCCCAATGATCTTATCCTCTACTTCTAAGACGATGATGACAGTAAATTCATTATATTCACCAAAATCAAATCCAAACTTTTTCCTTAAATCAATGACTGGAATTACTTCACCTCTAAAGTTGATAACCCCCTTCATTACCTCTGGGGTATTTGGTATTTCTGTAGGCTTAATATAACGGATAATCTCCTGAACCCTTAAGACATCAACACCATATTCCTCGTTCACTACCTTAAAAGTTAAGAATTGATTCTCTGCTGAAATATTGGTCAACTGCTGATTTAAGATATTCATAGTATTATCTTTACTCTCTTTCATCTTAATATGTCACCTCACCTTGAATTATTTGGCTTTCAAATAGAGATTATACTACTTCAAATTGCCTTTTTAGTCGTTCTATTCCCTTTTGAACCTGCTTTTTCTTAAAAGGTTTTACTAAAAATCCTTTCGCACCTATTTCTAAAGCCTCTAAGACCATTGGCTTTTGCCCCATGGAACTACACATGATTATATTGGCATCAGAATCAAAGGATATAATCCTTCTAGCAGCCTCAATCCCATCCATCTCTGGCATAACAATATCCATAGTTACAAAGTCTGGTTGAAGTTCTTTATACTTTAAACAAGCTTCAAAGCCATTTTCAGCTTCACCCACTATCTCATGCTCCATCTCTTCTAAAAGCTGCTTTAATAGATGCCTTACCACATAAGAATCATCAACAATCAATACCTTCTTCATCATAACCCACCCCTTAAATCAGTTAATAGTTAATAATCAATAGTGAATAGTAAATAATTTAATTTCTAACTCTTAACTACCTTAGTGCCATCTTAATAATCGTTGAAATATCTAAAATCATAGCTACATTACCATTTCCTAAGATAGTAGCTCCTGCCATTCCTTCTACATAAGTATAATTATCCTCTAAACTCTTAACTACAGCCTGCTGTTGTCCTAAAATTTCATCTACTAACAGACAAGTCTTCTTACCCTCATCATGAACAACAACTACTATAGCTTTAGTGGGATCAGTCTCTTTAGCTTCGATATTAAATAAGCTATGTAGCCTTGTTAAAGTTATATAGTTATCTCTAACTTTAACAACCTCACCTTTTCCTTTAACGGTTTTAAGATGTTCTGGTGCTGGTTGAATGAACTCATAAATTGCATTCATTGGGATAATAAAGTTCTCTTCCCCTACTTTAATTGCCATCCCATCAATAATGGCCAAGGTTAATGGCAATTTGATTTTAAAGGTAGTACCTTGATTGAGTGCAGTAGAGATATTGACTGTTCCTCTTAATCTCTCGATATTACTTCTAACTACATCCATCCCTACCCCTCTACCAGAGGTCTCAGTTACAACCTGGGCTGTGGAGAAACCTGGAGCAAAGATTAATTGATAAATATCTTCATCCTTTAGCTTATCTTCTCTATTTACTATTCCTTTATCTATAGCTTTTCTTAATATTTTATCTTTATCTAAACCTGCTCCATCATCTACAACCTTAATAATAATACTTCCTTCTTTATGATATGCACTTAAAGTAATCTTTCCAACTCTATTCTTACCTTCCTGCTCTCTTTCTTCTGGAAGTTCAATACCATGATCAATAGAATTTCTAATCATATGTTTAAGAGGGTCTGCTATCTGTTCAATAATATTCTTATCAAGCTCTGTCTCTTTTCCTTTAATTTCTAAAGCAATCTCTTTTCCTTGCTTTTTAGAGAGATCACGTACCAACCTTTTAAAGCGGATAAAGGTATCACCGATTGGAACCATCCTTACCTTCATAATCTCTTCTTGTAAATCTTTGATTCTCTTGTCAACCTCATCAAAAGCAGTTACAAACTCTGTCTCTTTATTATTATGGAATTGAAAGACTAAATCCCTTACTTTTGCCTGACTAATTACCAGCTCAGCCATACTATTCATCAGCTGCTCTAGCTTATAAGTATCAACCTTGATACTACTCTTTTCTTTAATATTTCTGACCTTAGTCTGTTCACCAACTACCTTCTCTACCTGCTTCTTACTTACCTTACCTCTTTTGGATAGAATCTCTCCTATTCTATTTTGCTCCTCTAAAGCCTCTTCAATATCCTCTTCCTCTACAATACCTCGTTCTACAAGTATCTCGCCTGTCAGCTTTTCTGCTAGAGTCTGGTCCAATCCATCTTTAAAGTCCTCTGTAACCTCTTCAATTTCAATCTCATTATAAAACTCAATAAAGATAAAGACATCCTGCAACCTCTTTAAAGAGTCACTTGTCTTGACAAATATAGTCAAAGTCAGATAGCAACCCTCTGGATTCAACTCATATATCTCAGGTATTCTAGAAAGATTAACATTAATATCTAAAACGTCACAAAAGTCTGACAATTCTTTGATCAAACCTAGAGGGTCTGTCCCAGTCTCAAAGAGATTATTATTCAACTTTAGCTTAATCCGATAGACACTGTCCTCTTCACTAAGCTTTTGTTTCTCCTCTACAAAATCCTTAGCACCTTGATTACTAACAGGGGCTTCTAAAAAGAATTTAAATGCAGTACTTATTTCAATAACCTTCTGTTGGTCAACATGATACTCTGGATTAAATATCTGCTTAACCATAGCTTCTATAATATCTCTACTCTCTAATAATAGGCTTATAATTTCATAATTGATTTGCAAAGAATGATTTCTAATCTTATCCAATACATCTTCAGCATGATGAACAAAGTCAGCTATATCTGTTAACCCAGTCAAACCTGCACTACCTTTAAGTGTATGCATACTTCTAAAGATTTTATTAATCAGTTCATCATCTTGGGGATTTCCCTCTAGCTGTATTAAATCAATCTCTAATTCTTCTAATATCTCTTCAGATTCTTCAACAAAAATATTTATTAAAGTCTCTTCTCCCATTCAATTCCCCCCAATCTATAAATTTATATCTCTATAGAACTAGTTAACGGACAAACTTCTTAACAACACCAATTAACTGCTCTGGTGAGAAAGGCTTCACCAACCATCCTGCTGCCCCTGCTTCTTTCCCCTTTAATTTCATCTTGTCTTGGGACTCTGTAGTTAAAATTAAAACGGGGACGAACTTAAAGTTTCTATTCTTTTTTACCTCAGAAGTAAAGGTAATCCCATCCATATTAGGCATATTAACATCAGTAATTATCATCTTTGGTCTATCAGTTATACTAGAATTATCCTCTAGCTTCTCTAATCCATCCCTACCATCTTCAGCTAAAATCACCTCATAACCTTCCTTCTCTAAAGTGTATTTTACTGAAGAACGAACAGTTCTAGAATCATCAACTACTAAAATTTTCTTTGCCATCACTTACATCTCCTTTCTTAAAGTCAATATACTATCCATTCCAAATAAGGTTAAACTCTCTTCAACCTCATCAGCTAAATTAATCAATTCCAAAGTGGACCCTTGATTTAGCAAAGTCTTCTCTAAAGAGAGTAATAACTGTATTCCTGCAGCATCAATATACTCTAACTTATCACAATCAAATAAGACTCCATTAGAGTTTAGCTTCTCTAAAATCTCCTCTCTAAAAGAGGCCACATTATATATAGTTAGCTCTTCTGGTAAGACAAGCAACAATTTTTCCATAAAAATTCCCCCTCTTTAAAACTAATAATAAAGAATAATAATAGATTCTGTAATGAGTTAACTTTAAGTTTAAGGCTAAATAGCCTAAAATTAAGGATCTAATTTAACTCAAGCCTAGGCTCAAATTAATTTATCTATAGTAAATCTATTAAAATAGACGGTTTTATAAGATTTGTAAATCACCAGAAAGCTTTCATCTAAAACAATGTCAATTCCCCACCTTCACTACCAGTATCGATCTCTAAATCACCAATCTCTTCTTGAGCTGTCTTTCTCTCTAAATAGCTTGTAAATTTATCGATCAGCTCTTGTAACCGTTCATTACTCTCTTCAAAATTTATATCTTTAGAATTCTCTAAATAATATTCCTTGATATTAGAAGTCTTTGACTTTAATTTAGACAAAAAAGATAACACCTGTTGTCCTTGCTCCTCTAAAAGATAAAATTTCTCCATCTCTGTCGTAAGAGCAGCCAACTCCACTCCTAAAGAATCTATTGAAAAATGTAAAGACTCCATCGCCTCTTTAACCAACCTTCTGCCAGTTAACAGACCCTCCTTAGAGCTATTTACAATTTCCTTAGAGCTATTTATATTCTGTTTATTCTTTAATGCAAACTCTAGGAAGGTACTATAATCACTTTGTAATTTATCCTTAAGTTGCTGATAAAGTTCCTTATTGTCCTTGCTGGAATTGATAAATTGATTGATAGCCTCTTCTATTCCATTGACAAAGGAGTGTTTAGTGCCCATTATATGAGAAAATTCAATTTTAGCCATTAACTCTAACTTCTTAAACCTCTTAGCTACCTTATCAATCTCCTCTAAGCCTTGCTCAATTCCTTCCATATTGTCATAAAAACTATCTTTATCCCTAATTAAACTGTCATATTTGTCCTCTAAGCTATTCATCTTGGAGGTAAATTCAGGAATGAAGGAAATTAATTCTTGATAGATTCTATCTAAGCTATCAGCTCTATCTAACCCCTTTCTATCTTCTGATAAAAGCTCTCTAATCTTATCATCCTCTTCTTTTAAGCTGATAAGGTTCTCATTGATCTTCATAAGCTTATCACTTATGTTGAAGATAGACTCCTCTAATTGGCTTAAGATATTCTCCATCAATCCCCTAGAAAGACCTGCGACATTATCTATAAAGATAACCATATCTATAAACTTACTCTCTTGGTACTCCTCCAAATCTAGGGTATTAACCTCTACCTCTAAAGTCACTAAAATCTCTATTAAATTCTCTAAATTCTGCCTAATAATATCTTGATATTGGAGTAACACAATAATATCATAAATCGGTTCTACACCTATCTTAATATGTTCTATAAAGTCCCTTAATATATTAGATATCTTCTCTAATGACTCTAATACATCTGTAAAGATCTCTTTAGTCCTATCCTTAGATTTATCGCCAATCTCATCTTCAATTGCTGCTAAAGCTCGTAAATTATCAACAAACTCTTCATACCACTCCTGTAAAATAAGTACATTACCTTCAATCAAACTATACTTAGCTTTAATATCATTTGAAAGGCGATTAATCTCATTAGAGATTACTCCAAAACCAGCTCCATTGTTTTCAGCTTTGATTGAAAATATAATCGCATTAATTGATAAGTCCTTAAGATCAGTCAAAGAATCATTTAGTTCTTTAGTCAAGGTCAATATTTGAGAGAACTTGCTCTCTTCATCATCACTATCCATAATAAAATCAGATAAGATATCAATAATATCACTTCGATCCAATAAAGAGTTATAAACCTCTCCAATCTGACCTTGTAAATCCTCTAAGATATTTGATAATCTAAAATCTTGACTATCCTCCAAAGGTTGATTATCCTCTACAAAATAATTGACCAAGATCTCTGTCTCTACTATTGTCTCATCGATACTTTGCTCAATCACAGGTAATTTATCTGAGATCAAACCATAAAACTCCTCAGTCTTATCAATAATCCTTCTCAATATTTCTATATTATCGCTAAAATCATAACCTATTATCTCTTTAAACGCTTCTAAAACATCATCTTTTTTCAATATATCACCCCATCTTATATAGACAAGATTCTTTACTTAATTACTTCGACTATTATTGAAAATTTCCTCTCTTTTCTTTAAAATTAAAAAGATTTTCAACTTTTTTGTAAAAAATGCATTTAGCTTTTGTTTATTAATCCTTATACAAATGGCTTAATATCGGTATATTGCAACACTTTGGATATTAGGAGGGGAGATGGTTTGATGGATTAATGACAAAAAATAAGAGAAGACAGATTAATCTGCCTTCTCTTGGTGAAATTTAAATTATTTTGATAAACTATCTAATAATTCTTTAAAGTTGGGAAAAGAGATATTGATACATTCAGCACCTTCTACCTCTACTGCGCCTTCAGCAATCAAACCTGCTACTGCCATAGACATAGCAATCCGGTGGTCATGATAGCTCTGACAAGTCACTCCACCTGTTATCTGCTGCTTACCTACAATCTCCATTCCATCCTCTCTCTCCTTAACCTCTACACCCAATCGAGTCAATTCCTTGACCATAGCATCGATTCTATCAGTCTCTTTAACCCTCAATTCTTCAGCATCCTTAATAATAGTCTTTCCTTCTGCCTGACTAGCTGCTACTGCTAGAATTGGAATTTCATCTATTAGAAGAGGGATTAAATCACCATCAATTACCGTTCCCTTTAATTGACTACTCTTAACCTTAATATCTGCTATTGGCTCACCATTGACATCACGTTGATTTAACAACTCAAAGTTCCCCTTCATCTTTCTTAAAGCCTCAATTACACCATCTCTAGTAGGATTTAAGCCAACATTCTCGATAATTATCTCTGATCCTTCGGTAATCATCGCTGCTACCATCAAAAAGGCTGCCGAAGAGATATCACCAGGGACAACTACCTTTTTACCTGTTAATTTTGGATTACCTTCTACCTTAACTGCTAGACCATCAACCTCGATATTAGCCCCAAAGTACTCTAACATCCGCTCAGTATGATCTCTAGATTTGGCAGGTTCTCTAACTTCAGTTACCCCTTCACCATATAATCCAGCCAATAAAACAGCTGATTTAACTTGAGCACTGGCTACAGGAGAATCATAGGAGATACTATTTAATTCACCTTGACCAACCACTGTAATTGGTAAAAGGTTAGCATTATCACGCCCGTAGAACTCTCCACCCATAGTACTTAAAGGCTTAGTTACCCTAGCCATCGGTCTACTTTTTAAAGAATCATCACCAGTTGCTACAGAGTAAAACTTTTGCCCTGCTAATATCCCTAGCATCAAACGAGTAGTAGTTCCTGAGTTACCAAAGTCCAATAAATCCTTTGGCTCTTTTAACCCTCTTAAGCCTACCCCATGAACTACCATCTGATCAGTACCAACACCCTCAATCTTAACTCCCATATCCTGAAAGGCTTTAACTGTACTCAAACAGTCCTCACCTGTTAAAAAACCCTCTATCTCTGTCTTCCCTTCAGCTAATGATCCTAACATCACAGAACGGTGAGAGATAGATTTATCTCCTGGAACTTTTATTCTACCCTGTAAACCACCCTTAGCTTCTACTCTCAATCTCATCTCTAATCCCCCTACTTCTTAATTACTTTATAGCTTTTCTCTTTTAATAGTCTGTAGGCTTCTTCCTGTTCTTCTTCTTGACTAAAGCTTAATCTAATCGTTCCACCTTCATCCCTAACCTTTAAAACCTCTATATCTTGGATATTAATCTCTGCATCTCCTAATAATGAGGCTACACTTCCAATTGCGTTAGGTTTATCCTTTAAGGTTATAATCAGCTCAAAATTACTTGGCAATAATCCTTTTTTCTTCATTGGCAGTCTAACTCTAGCATCCCTAATTTCTGCTAAGGTTTCCCCCAGGATCTCGCCTTGATTATTTAGAATTAGCTCTTTAAGGGAGCTTAACCTCTCCTCAAAGATATCGATTGTCTCTAAGACCATCTCTTTATTATTTAAGAAGATATCTCTCCACATCACAGGATCTCCTGCCGCTATTCTAGTAGTATCTCTAAACCCTCCAGCAATTAAAGAGGTAACCTGCTCATCTTTTTGACTAAATTGCTCGATTACACTCATCAGATTTACTGCTATTAAATGGGGAAGGTGACTGGTTACAGCCACCGTCCTATCATGATTTTCAGGAGATAAAACCAAAACTTGTGAGCCTATTTTCTCCAATATATTTTTAAGTTCTGCCAAGCTAGCTTGATCCGTCTTCTCAGTCTCTGTTAATACATAGATAGCATTCTCAAAGAGATACTTATCTGCTCCACTTGGCCCAGAGGTCTCTGCACCAGTCATTGGATGACCTCCAATATAGATATGGTCTCCAACTAAGGCCTCTAGTTTTCTAACCAAAGTAGATTTGGTACTACCAACGTCAGTAATAATTGTTTTGTTATCGATATAAGGCAGCACCTCTACTACCAAACCCTTAATTATACCCACAGGAGTAGCTAATATAATTAAATCTACATCTCTAACCCCTTCTTTTAAGCTAGCAATTTTATTAATCGCACCTATATTTAAAGCCTCTTGTAGATAATCCTGATTTTTATCAATTCCAATAACCTCTTTAACCTCTTGAATATCACCTAAAGCCAAGCCCAAAGAGGAGCCAATTAATCCCACTCCAATAATCGCTACTCTTTTGATCATATCTATCCCCTTAAATCTCAGTATTAGTAACTGCTGCTATAGCCTTTAACTCTTCTACCATAGCCTTAAACTTGTTAGGCTTTAATGATTGAGGTCCATCACATAAAGCATTCTTAGGGTCAGGGTGTACTTCAACCATCAGACCATCTGCACCTATTGCTAAAGCTGCTTTTGCTAATGGTGATACATATTTCCAATTTCCTGTACCATGGCTTGGATCTATAATTACAGGTAAGTGGCTTAACTCTCTAATTACAGGAACGATAGCCATATCTACAGTATTTCTAGTTTCAGTAGTAAAGGTTCTAATTCCTCGCTCACATAAGATTACATTATAGTTACCACCAGCCATAATGTATTCAGCAGCCATCAATAGTTCCTTGTAAGTAGCAGTCATACCTCTTTTTAATAGTACTGCTTTATCAGTCTTTCCTACCTCTTTTAATAAAGAGAAGTTCTGCATATTACGAGCACCAACCTGTAAGATATCAGCATATTTTGCTACCAACTCTACATCTCTAGTATCCATTACCTCAGTCACTATCTTAAGCCCAGTTCTCTCTCTAGCCTCTGCTAATAATTTCAATCCATCTTCCTTCATCCCTTGGAAGCTATATGGAGATGTTCTAGGCTTAAAAGCACCACCACGTAAAATCTTAGCTCCACCTTCTTTAACTTGTTCAGCCGCTTCAAATAATTGCTCTTTACTCTCAATTGCACATGGACCTGCCATAATTGCAAAGTGTCCTCCGCCAATCTTGACACCATCAATATCTATTACCGATGGTTCAGGCTTAAAATCTAACCCCGCTAATTTATAAGGCTTACTGATTTCTACTACCTTCTCAACACCAGGAAAAGCTCCAATAGAGTTAAGTACCTCTTCTCTTCTACCTTCACCTACCACTCCAATAATAGTCTGAGTCTTACCACTATCAGGATGTGCCTCAAATCCTGCCGCTTCAATCTTTTCAATTACATTTTTAATCTCCTCTTGCTTTGCACTACTCTCCATTACGATTACCATTTCTATCTCCTCCTTATTTTCTACTTGCTTCTCTCTACTCATTTTTAGAGTTAATATTTTTAGATTAAGTCTAGCTATAACTTTACACTCGATTTTAAATTATGATAATACTTCTTCTAACGCCTTAATCATCTTCTTATTCTCTTCTGGCAAACCAATAGTTACTCTAGCTTCAGTCTCATAACCATAAGAGGCTAAGCTTCTGATAATAATCCCCTTCTTAAGCATCTGCTGGAATACTTCTTGGTTAGACCTACCCAAATCTATTAAGATAAAGTTGGTCTCAGTTGGAATATAATCTAATCCCAATCGTTCAAACTCTTGATATAGGTATTGCTTACCTTGCCGATTATACTCTAAGGACTTCAGTACATGGTCTTGGTCATCTAAGCTTGCTTCAGCAGCAACCTGAGCTATAGAGTTGATATTAAAGGGTTGTCTTACCCTATCGATATAGCCGATTAATTCTGAATTACTAATTCCATAACCCAATCGTAATCCACCTAAAGCATAGATTTTAGAGAATGTCCTTAAGATAATCACATTATCATACTCATTTAAATAATTTATAGTTTGAGGATAATCACTATTATCTACATACTCATAATAGGCTTCATCAAAGACTACAATTACATCCTCTGGTACTTTAGCTAAGAACTCTTCAACCTCTCTTCTCTCAACAATAGTACCTGTTGGATTGTTAGGATTACAGATAAATACCATCTTAGTCTTAGCGGTTATTGCTGCTAACATAGCCTCTAAGTCATGGGTATTGTCCTTTAAAGGCACCTCTACAACCTTTCCACCCATAATCTTAGTAGCAAACTCATATTCACTGAAGGTAATATCGGCTATTACTACTTCATCATCGACCTTGATAAAACTCTGGGCCAATAATACTAGTAACTCGTCTGATCCATTGCCAAAAATTAACTGGTTAGCTTCAATCCCTAAGCTCTTACTTAGCTTCTGTCTTAAGTTATGTACATTTCCATCAGGATAGATATTCACCTTAGCAACTGCCTCTTTCATCTTATCAATTGCCATTGGCGATGGTCCTAATGGGTTCTCATTTGAAGCCAATTTAATTACTTCCTTAAGACCTAATTCCCGCTTAACCTCATCTATTGGTTTTCCAGGAATATATGGTTTGATATCCATAATCTCTTCTCTTACTACTCTTTTATCTACCATTGTGGGCTTCCTCCTCTTCTACTAAGTCTGGTCTTAAACTTTTAGCTCCTTTTAGATAAATATGCTTGATCTGATCTTGCTTTTTGTCAGTATTATAATGAATCAAGATCCTAATACATCTACTTAAAGCCCCCTCAATCTCTAGCTCCTTAACACAGAATAATGGAACGTTAGTCCAATCCAACTCCCTTGCAGCTACTGCTGGAAAGACCTGATTTAAATCAGAGGTCATCGAAAAGATGATTGAAGCAATCTTATCTTCAATTATTCCATTCTCTTCAGCAACCTTCTCTAATAGTTCCTTAGTAGCAACTAATATCTCCTCTGTATCATTATTCTCTACTGTAATAGCTCCTCTGATTCCCCTAATCACAATCTCACCTCCAACCTAATTTTAAGTTTACAGTTTACAATTTACAGTATATAGTTGTAGCTCAAAGTACTTTAAATCTTTAACTGTAAACTATCAACTGCCAACTGAATTTACGTTACTGCTCTATGACCCAATCCTATTGCCATCTCATTTAAGTGTAATAAGCCAATAGCAAAGAAGACAGCTACACTGATATGGTCTCCTTCTCTAGCAACTCCAATCTTACCACCTACATTAAAGCCAATTGCTTTAGGGTTTATCTGAATCAAAGCTTCTCTAGTAGCTCCTGCTACTGCTCCTTGCTCGGTATGGGTCTCTTTAATAACCCCTTCTCTCTTAGCAGCTACAATTGCTCTTTCAATCATAGTCTTAACTGATGAGTTAAAATTTCCACCAAAATCAACTGCTGCCACCTTCATTTTCTGCTCCTTATAATCTGCCTTTAAAAGATTCTCTTCATCTCTATCACTTAATGCCATCTTAATTGCTGCTGTTGCCACCTTCTTACTTGTTTCTTCATTATTTGCCAAGTTTATCACCTCTATAAAGAAATTATATATTCTCTGTTATAGAATATTATCTGTTATCCCAGAACTTTTATAACTTTAGATATAAAAAAAGTACCCCGTACAAATAGGGGTACCTATAGTTATCCTAAGAATAAACCTACCTCACCTACTGTACTACTCTACTAAATTATTTGATTGTTATCATCCCTACCAAATTACTTACCCCAGTAATAAAACTACTATTCTACTACCTACCGTTATACCATACTACTTTATTACTGTTGTACAACATCTTAACATAACTTTTATTTTAAAGCAAGTTAAATTTAAAATTTATTTAGACTTTCCACTCTTCCCAAGGTCTTAAGCTCATCCTTTAACCAAAATTGTTGACCTCTCCTAAAGCTTTTAATACCATTAGAGATACCAGTTACTTCAAACCAGAGACCATCATTTATTCCACGAGTATCAATAGTTAAATAGTCCCCTTCTTCGATATTGACTTTAAGGTATCCTTTACTAAAATCCCCAATCACTTGACCATTCATAATGACTTTGACCTCAGGATAGGATACCTTATTCTGTAAAGAGATTACTATATAGTCTTCTTGCTCTACTGTAGTAAATACCGCTTGGGCCTTCTCTTTAAAATCTTCCCTTTGTCCAAAAGCCAAAATATCTTCAACCTTTGGTAGCTTAGCTATTAAGCTATCCTTAAAGTTAGGATTAGTTAAGACCATCTGTACCCCTACTACTATAATAAAACCGATAATTATCGTAGTCAATACCAATCTCTCTACAAAATTTTTGAAATTATCAAATCTCCTTGGCATAATTCTCCTCCTAAACATACTTTTATAGTATAATTATAGTATAATAATATGTTTAAGAAGATAAGATATAACTACTATATACTACTTCCTACTAAATATCCCATTGAAAAAGCACCTTGAAGGTTAAAACCACCAGTATAAGCATCTACATCGATGACCTCTCCTGCAAAATAGAGTCCCTGAATCAATTTAGATTCCATGGTGCTTGGATTGATCTGCTCAGTAGCTATCCCACCTTTGGTTACAATAGATAGGTTAAAACCCATAGTTCCTATCACAGTCACTTCTAAATTGCTTAACAGTTCAAGCAACTCTTGCCGCTCCTCTTTAGTAATCTGATTGACCTCTTTATCCTCTGGAATAGATGATAGGGAAATGATGACAGGTATTAGCTTACTTGGCAAGAGGTCTCCTAAACTATTCTTAAACTGCTTACGAGAATACTCTTCAAAATCTCTTTGTAACCTATTATCAAGCTGTTCATAGGATAGAGCAGGCTTAAGGTTAATGCTTAGCTTAATCTGAGCCTTACCCAAATAGTCAACTACATCACGGCTTAAAGTTAAGATAATAGGTCCACTGACTCCAAAATGGGTAAATAACATCTCCCCAAACTCTTCTTTCTTCCTCTTACCATCAATTATCAAAGTAGCACTAACATTTCTTAGATTCAACCCTTGTAATTCTTTAACCCACTCCTCCTTAGTCTTTAAAGGAACTAGAGATGGTTTAATCATACTTATATCATGTCCTAGTTCTTCTGCCATAGTATAACCATCACCAGATGAACCTGTTGTTGGATATGACTTCCCACCAACGGCAATTAGTACATTAGAGCTATAATATTCTTTTTCATCAGAATCTTTAACTCCCTTTACCTCTTTACCCTCAGCAATGACTTTATCTACAGAAGTCTTTAATTTGATTTCAACACCTGCATCTGTAATAAATCTTTTAAGAGCTTCCACAACATCTCTAGCAGAATCAGAAATAGGAAAGATCCTATCTCCCCTCTCTACTTTGGTTTTAACCCCTAATTTATTAAAGAAATCTTTTAATTGCCAATTGGAGAAGGTATATAGGGCACTATATAAAAACTTACCGTTATCTGGAAAGTTTTTGATAATCTCCTCTATCTCACAGTCATTGGTCAAATTACATCGACCCTTACCAGTAATCAATATCTTCTTACCTAGCTGTTCATTCTTCTCTAATAATAAGACCTTTTTACCACGATTAGCGGCTATGCCTGAAGCCATCATTCCTGCTGCACCACCACCTACTACAATTAAATCATACATTTATCTAGCCTCCTATTATATACTCATTCAACTTTAAGATGAAATTTAAATCTAAATCTGAGTTTGAAAACCATAAAATATTGTTTTTATAATTTACTTATACTTATGCTTAATCTTAAAGTATCACAATTTCCCGATTAAATTTCATTTTATAATTGGTTATCTATACCATACTTAATTACTCGCCCCTTGCTTTCTCAAATTTAATCTCTTCACCTTGAGCATCTATTCTTAGCAAATAACCGTCGATCTCGTGGCGATCTTGTATCCATCCTCCTAAGATAAAATCACCATCTTCAGTCTTAGCAATAGCATTAAATCCCCCATCCTGATAAGATGACCTAAAGGATTTTGCCCATTCTTCTTGGCCATTTTGATTGAATTTAACGGCATAAGCTACATGACGATAATCATTATCCTCTTCAATAAATATTAATTTATACCCCACAGCTATAAAGTAGCCACGCTCTGCTTCTTTAACATCAGTAAATAGATAATAGTCCTCTTTCTCTAGGTTCTGATAGACCTTAGTCCATAAAGTATCTCCTTTAGCATTTAGTTTAACTATATAAGCACCATAGGATTCACCTTCTTTGCCTTGCACCTCACCTACCAGGATCAGCTCTCCTGCTTGATTTTCTAGAACAGAGTTAAAACTACTATTATATCCATCTTTTTCAATAAGCTTAGACCACTGTTGATTGCCTCCCGAATCCAGCTTGATGATGTAGGCACTTCTACTATAGCTATATCTATTAGTACCATAATAACCTACTAAAATAATACCACCATCACTGCTCTCCATAATGGAGTTAATTCCATCATAATATTCTCCACCAAAACCCTTTATCCACTCTTGCTTGCCCTTCTTATCTAATTTGACTAGATAAGCTTGCTGATTAAAAGAGTCTTCTCCCTTAGCTATTTTGACCTTTCCCCCTATAAGTAAAGACTTATCATTTAATTCCTTAGCTACCTTAAAAGAAGCTCCATATTTACTTCCAAATCTTCTAGACCACTCTTTATTACCTTTCTTATCCACCTTAATTAGATAAGCATCTGTTTTATTATTGTTAGATGAAGAGCTTTCACCTACTAATACAACTCCACCATCTGCTACTTCTTCAATTCCATTGAATTTGATATTACCCTCTTCCTTAAAATTGCTAACCCACTTCTGAGTGCCATTTAAAGCCACCTTTAGAAGATAAGCAGTTTTGTTTTGATCATTAGAAGCCTTACTGCTATAACCAGCAGCTAAAACAGAAGAATCATTTAGTTGGGTTATAGCAGTAAAGTTCTCTATTCTACCATCCTCTCCATAATCTCTTCCACTGATATCATAGAGGAATCCTTCAGGAATAACCACAAAAAAGAAGGCGATCAATATTCCCACTACTGAAGCTATAACAAGCCACTTAAATTGATAAAGATAAAAATTCATATAACCCCCCCAAATAACAATCATTTTATACTAGTCAAAACTAATATAATTTAGAGATATTAAGGCACTTTAGTAATCAGTGACGAGTGACGGGTAACGAGTAAAAATTTCCTCTCGTTACTGTCTTAATATAGCCATAATACGATCTTAAATATATTAAAATACAACTAGCACAATCTATAATATAAATACAGTTTATAGCAGCAAAATTAATTTAAAAACCAAAAGAATAAATTAATAGTTAAAGAAAAAGTAGCTCCCCAGGGAGCTACTTTACACTTTATTAATAGCATCTTCAGCTGCTTTTTGTTCTGCTTCTTTTTTACTGCTTCCTGCACCCACACCTAAAACCCGCTCTTCAAGATTTACTTGAATAGTAAACCTCTTATTGTGGTCTGGTCCTTCTTCCTTAACAACTTCATATTCTGGTCTCAAATTAGAGTTCTTCTGAACCAACTCTTGTAATAAGGTCTTATAATCTTGAATATGCTCCCCCCGCTCTACTAACTTAATATCAGGGATTAATAATTCCAAAATAAATCCCTTAATTACCTCTAATCCTTGATCTAAGTAAATACTACCAACTAAGGCTTCAAAGGCATCAGCTAAGATAGAGTCTCTGTCTCTACCACCAGTCATCTCTTCCCCTTTTCCCAAAAGTAGATATTTACCTAGATTAATTTCTTTGGCTTTTTCTGCTAATACTGGAGCACTGACAACAACAGATCTAATCTTAGCCAACTCTCCTTCGGGATGATTGGGATACTCAATAAACATATACTCACTGACAACCAAATCTTGAATCGAATCTCCCAAAAACTCCAAGCGTTCATTATCTTTTAATCCCAAATGTCTATTTTCATTAGCATAAGATTTATGGGTAACAGCTCTTTGTAATAACTCTAGATCATTAAAGAAGATACCAAGTTGCTGTTGTAATTCTTCTAAACCTTTATTATAACCTGTCATCTTGCCCACATCCTAAATTATTCATTATATTCTTTAAATACAACAGTAGCATTATGACCACCAAATCCTAAAGAATTAGATAAAGCTACCTTTACCTCACACTCTCTAGCTTTGTTTGGAACATAATCTAGGTCACATGTTGGATCTTCATTTTTATAATTGATTGTTGGAGGCACTATATTATTTTTGATAGCCAATATTGAAGCAATAGCTTCAACACCTCCAGCAGCTCCTAATAAATGCCCTGTCATTGATTTGGTAGAACTGATAGCTATCTTACTAGCATAATCACCAAATACTTGTTTAATTGCTGCAGTCTCTAATTCATCATTAGCCGGTGTAGAAGTTCCATGGGCATTGATATAATCCATCTGTTCAGGAGAGATTCCTGCTTTATCTATAGCCATTTTAATTGCCTTTGCTGCCCCAATACCTCCTGGCGCTGGAGCTGTAATATGATGAGCATCAGCAGATGCACCATAGCCTACCATTTCAGCATAGATTTTAGCCCCTCTTGCTTGAGCACTCTCTAAAGATTCTAAGATTAAGATACCAGAACCTTCTCCCATAACAAAACCATCACGTTTAGCATCAAATGGTCTACTAGCACCTTCTGGATCATCATTATTAGTACTCATTGCCTTCATGGAACAAAATCCAGCAAAAGCTAGTGGAGTAATACACGCTTCAGCTCCTCCAGCAATCATTGCATCAGCATCACCACGACGAATAGTTTCAAAAGCATCACCAAGGGAATTTGTAGCACTAGCACATGCTGTTACAACAGAAGTATTAGGTCCTTTAGCACCAGTATAAATTGAAACTTGCCCTGCTGCCATATTAGCAATCATCATAGGAATTAAAAATGGTGTTACTCGATTAGGTCCTTTGTCCAATAGTCTTTTATGTTGCTCTTCTAGAACCTCAATTCCACCAATCCCAGAACCGATAATAGTTCCTATCCTCTCAGCATTCTCTTCATTAATTTCCAATCCAGCATCCTTCATTGCCATCTGAGCTGCTACAACAGCAAATTGAGTATAACGATCCATCCTCTTAGCTTCTTTACGATCAAGACCATATTCTTGAGCTTTAAAACCTTTGATTTCACCAGCAATTTGTGTCTTATATTCTTCTGCATCAAAGTGGCTAATCTTTGTAATTCCAGATTTACCTTCAACTAAAGCATTCCAATACTCTTCCAAACCTATCCCTATAGGAGATAAAACTCCCATTCCAGTTACTACAACACGCTTACTCATCTTCCTCTTCCCCTCCCAGATACTTTCTAGCTTCACTTACTAAGTTATTTATTATCTCCTTTACAGGTAAGACCTTATCAATTAAATGTGCTCTCTCTCCTGCAAAGACCAATCCATGGGTCATATTACCTTCTTGAGCTTTGATTAAAGAGTCCATAATACAAAAACTATGGGAGCACTTCTTTAAGCAGATATAATCACAGCTCTTACCAGTATCAACTTCATTACTACTTAACCTATCAAAAAACTCATTCTTTAATGCTCTACCTGGTAGACCTACTGGACTATTAATTAGAACACTATCCTCTTTACTGGCATTTATGTAGGTCTGTTTAAAGCTATCATCTACCTCACACTCTGTACTTGCTACAAATCTTGAGCCCATCTGCACACCACTAGCACCTAGCTTTAACACTTCAGCAATATCCTTACCATCAATGATTCCACCTGCTGCAATTACAGGTATTTTAACCGCCTTAACAATCTTTTCAACTAAGGTCTTCATCGGCTGATCTGTACCTAAATGACCTCCTGCCTCTTTACCTTCCACAACGATAGCAGAAGCCCCTAGTTTCTCAGATATTTTAGCAAGTTTTACAGAAGAGACAATAGGAACTATCTCTACTCCAGTCTCTTTTCCTACTGTGAACAGATCTCGAGAGAAACCTGCTCCAGCTACAATAAGATCAATTCCTTCACTAACGGCTGCATCTACTAACTCTTTGAACTCTCTAACAGCAACCATAATATTAACACCTATAATCCCTTGGGATAATTCTCTAGCCTTACGAATCTCTTCTTTCAACTCTTCTACCTTAAGACCTGAACCAGCTATTAAACCAATCCCACCTTCATTTGCCACAGCAGCTGCTAAAGGAGCAGTGGATACCCTAACAGCCATTCCACCTTGTACAATCGGAACCTTAGCAATCAAATTTCCTATTCTTAAATCAGATAATTTCAAATCGATTCCCCCATCATTATTTATTTGAGCAATCAGTAATCAACATTAAATCTTCTTAGAGAAGAATTATATCTATATAAAAACATTTAAATCTAGGAATCGCAAAGTACTTATCTTTTAAAATTCAGTTAATTTCATAAAGTAAAACCAAGCAATTAGATATATTTATTATTGAACCTATAGCTATTAGAATCTTATAATAATTATGAAATTTCCTGACTTATCAATCTCAATCAATCCTTAATACTTTGGCTCTAGTTATTAAACTTAATTTTTAAAGTTATTTATTATTTATATGTTCATAATCTATTATTAATTGTATGATTTCAAATTAAAATAAAGTTATTTGATTAAAGCCCCGCTTATAGAGATAAACGGGGTCATTAAAAATTAAAATTATAATGCATTTTCAATATAATCTACAGCATCTTGAACTGTTTCAATATCTTCAGCATCTTCATCAGGAATTTCAATATCAAACTCCTCTTCAAAGGCCATAACAACCTCTACGATATCTAAAGAATCAGCTCCTAAATCATCGATAAAAGAAGCCTCTAAAGTTACTTCTTCAGGATCTACACCTAATTCTGCAACAACAATATTCTTTACTGTTTCAAATACGTTCATACTTTCACCTCCTCTCAATGAAAACTTAATTTAAATAACGCAATGTAGTTTTCATTACTAGGGCATCGAGCCCGTCGCAATTTCAACTTAATTTAAATAACGTAATGTAGTTTTCATTATTTGGCCATCGAGGCCGGCACAATTTCAACTTAATTTACAATGTACAATTATAATTGAAAAGCTAATTTGAAATTTTATTAAAAATTTAGATAACAACTTCTATTTTAACTGTACACTGCACACCGTTAACTGTCAACTAAAAACTACATTACCATTCCACCATCGACTCTAATTACTTCACCAGTGATATATCTTGCTTCATCACTAGCTAAAAAAGATACTAAGTTAGCGATATCCTTTACTTCACCAAACTCCTTCATTGGAATCGCAGCAATCATCTCTTCTACTACATTTTCAGGTAATTCATCGGTCATAGCAGTCTTAATAAAGCCTGGAGCAATAGCATTTACAGTTATCCCTCTTGTAGCTAGCTCTTTAGCTACAGATTTAGTAAATCCGATTAAACCAGCTTTAGATGCAGCATAATTTGTTTGACCTACATTACCCATCAACCCAACTACAGAAGACATGTTAATGATCCTACCACTTTTCTGTTTCATCATTGTTCTAGTTACAGCTTTAGTAGCATTAAAAGCACCTTTAAGATTGACATTTAATACTGCATCCCAATCACTTTCTTTCATTCTCATCAATAATGTATCACGAGTAATACCCGCATTATTAACCAAAATATCAAGACTACCAAGCTCTTTAGTAATAGTCTTCACCATTGCTTTAACTTGATCCATCTCTGTTACATCAGCTTCAAGGGCAATTGCTTTACCTCCCAAGGCTTCAATTTCATCTACAACCTCTTGAGCATTCTCAGCCTCTCCTGCAAAAGGGTAATTAACAACTATTTTAGCACCCTCCTTAGCCAATTTAAGGGCAATAGCCTTTCCAATTCCTCTAGAGCTACCTGTAACCACAGCAACTTTATCCTTTAACTTCATATTTTCACCCCTTTAATCCCTATTTCAATGATATTTTTCCAATACATCTATATTTTATAAGTTAAGATTATAATTTTTTCAATGTTTTTTCTAAAGACGCTAGATCTTCTACATTCAAAGCAGTTACCTTACGGTCAATCCTTCTCATAAACCCTTTTAATACTCTCCCAGGTCCAACTTCAATGAAAGTGTCTACACCATTTTCGATCATAGCTTTAATCGATTCTTCCCAACGTACCGAACCACTGATCTGTTCAATAAGGCTTGAGCAAAATCTCCAGATTGAGTAGTAAATTCTGCATCGACATTGGTCACTACGGGAACTTGAGCATCATTAAAACTAATCCCTTCTAATTCCTTAGACAGCTCTTTAGCAGCAGACTCCATCAAACTAGAGTGGAATGGACCACTTACATTGAGGATAATAGCCTTTTTAGCTCCGGCCTCTTGAGCCAACTCAGCAGCTTTCTCTACCCCTTCTTTCTCTCCAGAGATAACAATCTGCCCTGGACAGTTATAGTTAGCAGGCTCCACTATACCAGCAGTTGAAGCCTTCTGACAGACCGCTTCTACCTCTTTACCATTTAAACCGATAATTGCAGCCATAGTTCCTTTACCAGAAGGGTCAGATGCTTCCATTAACTGACCACGCTTTCTGACCAATTTAACTGCATCAGTAAAGTCCAATACTCCAGCTGCTACTAAAGCCGAATACTCTCCTAAGCTATGTCCAGCAACTATATCAGGCTCTATCCCTTTCTCTTTTAATACCCTATAGACTGCAATACTAGCAGTTAAGATTGCTGGTTGAGTATTAGAGGTCTGTTGCAAATCCTCTGCTGGTCCCTCAAAACATAATTTAGAAACATCTATATCTAAAGCGTTATCTGCCTCTTTAAAGGTCTCTTTGGCTACTACAAATTCTTTAACTAAATCTGCACCCATCCCAACTTGCTGAGATCCTTGTCCAGGAAAGATAAAAGCAACTTTACCCATCTTAATTCCTCCCTCTTTAAGTTCAGTAAGTAGTAATTAAACTATTAATTTACAGTTATCCTTCATTACCTTCTTAGCACCTTCGATAATATCAACAATAATATCCTTTGCTGGTTCTACCTTTGATACCATTGCAGCCACTTGACCAGCCATAACAGTTCCTTCATCTACATCACCATCAATTACAGCCCTTTGCAATCGTCCAATTCCCAATTTTTCAATCTCTTCTTTAGGTACTCCTTCTTGCTCCATAGATTCAATTTGACGAGTTAATTTATTTTTAAGGTTTCTAACTGGATGACCAGTAGAACGAGCCGTAACTATCGCATCTCTATCCCTTGCTTTTAAAATAGCCTTTTTGTAATTCTCATGGACTGTACACTCTTTAGCACAGATAAAACGAGTACCAACCTGTGCCCCTACTGCACCTAATGAAAGTACAGCTGCTAAGCCATAACCATCAGCAACTCCTCCTGCTGCAATTACTGGCAGATCAACTGACCTAGCAATTTGAGGAATTAAAGGCATTGTAGTTAACTCACCAATATGCCCCCCCGCTTCACTTCCTTCTGCAATAATCGCATCAACACCTAAACGAGCCATTCTTTTAGCAAGTGCAACTGAAGGGACAACAGGAATTATCTTAGTTCCAGCATCTTTTAAAGCATCTATATACTTTCCTGGGTTTCCAGCCCCTGTAGTAACTACAGGAACCTTCTCTTCAATTACAACTTCTATTACTTCATCTACATAAGGTGACAATAACATTACATTAACTCCAAAAGGTTTATCTGTAACCTTCTTAACCTTTTTTATCTCTTCTCTTACAATCTCAGCAGGGGCATTACCTGCTCCTATAATACCTAAGCCTCCAGCTTGAGAGACTGCTGCTGCTAATTCTCCAGTAGCAATCCAAGCCATACCACCTTGAATAATTGGATGTTCTATATCTAATAACTTACATAGTTCTGTCTTAATCATTTTAAACTACCTCCCTTTAAACCCATTCAATAACTGTAGCCCCCCAAGTTAGTCCTGCTCCAAAGCCAACAAGGACAACTATATCACCACTCTTAATCTTCCCTTCTTTTACAGCTGCATCTAGAGCAAGAGGGATTGATGCTGCTGAGGTATTACCATATTGGTCTAGATTTACATAAATCTGATCTCTATCTAACTTCAACCTCTTAGCTGCTGCATCAATGATTCTAATATTGGCCTGATGAGGAATCAAAAAGTCAATATCATCTCTAGTTAATCCAGCTTTCTTCAATGCCTGCACAGCAGCCTTGCCTAAGATTCTAACAGCAAATTTAAAGACAGGGTTGCCTTCCATCTCTAAATAATGTAGCCCTTCATCGATAATCTGTTGAGAAAATGGTCTCTTAGATCCCCCCCCACGGACTATTAAAACTTCATTCTGCTCTCCATCAGCTCCAATAACATTTGATAAGATACCACCTGATTTAGTAGGAGTTAGAACTGCTGCCCCTGCCCCATCACCAAATAAGACACAAGTACCTCTATCCTCCCAATTAACGATCTTAGATAGTGTTTCAGCACCAATGACTAAAACATTATCATAAGTACCTGTTTCAATATATTGGGTAGCAACAGATAGACCATAAACAAATCCAGAACAAGCTGCTACCATATCAAAAGCTGGGATACCCTTAACTCCTAATTTATCCTGTAATACACAAGCAGTGGAAGGAAATGCTAAATAATCAGGAGTAGCGGTAGCTACTAAGATCAAGTCTAAATCCTCTGCTTCCAACCCTGCATCTGCTAGGGCATTTTTTGCTGCTTCATAAGCCAAGTCAGAGGTTGCTATATCATCTTCAGCAATTCTTCGCTCTTTTATTCCCGTCCTAGTTGTTATCCACTCATCACTAGTATCTACCATCGCTTCTAATTGATTATTTGTTAGGACCTTCTCAGGAGCAAAAGAACCTACTCCTGCAATTTTAGCTTTTCTAAGTTCTCGTATCATAATCACTTACCAGTCCTTCCTTCAATATTAGCTTTCTATATTGGCTTTAATTAAATTTATCAAATCTGCTTTTATTCCCTTTTCAGCATTCTTTATAGCATTCTTAATTGCCTTTGCATTAGAACTACCATGGCTAATTATTGTTATCCCATCTATACCCAATAGTGGGGCACCACCATATTCAGTATAATCCATCTTCTTAGCTACTCTTTTAAAGGCTGGCTTTAATAGTAATCCACCAATCTTTCCTAAGAAGGTTGCTGTAATTTCCCGCTTAATAATCTTAAATAAAGCGGAAGCTAAGCCCTCAGTAGTCTTTAAGACAACATTTCCAACAAACCCTTCACATAAGATAACATCGTATTCTCCTGTGAAGATATCACGCCCTTCAACATTACCTACGAAATTTATATTATCCATCTCTTTTAATAGTTTATGTGTTTCAATAGTTAATTCATTTCCCTTTTTCTCTTCTTCACCAATACTTAATAAACCGACTGTAGGATTTTGTTTGTCTAATAAGTTTTTAGCATAGATTTGACCCATTAGAGCATGTTGCACTAAATGCTCTGGCTTACTATCAACATTAGCCCCCATATCTAAAAGAAGAGTCTCCTCCTCTAATGTAGGGAAGACTGTAGCAATCGCTGGTCTTTTTATCCCTTTGATGCGCCCAGTTTTAAGCAAACTACTTGCCATAACTGCTCCTGTACTTCCTGCCGAAACAAAAGCATCACCTATACCCTCTTTGAGCATCTTAGAGCCCACAACAATTGAAGAATCCTTCTTCTGTCTTAATGCTTTAGCTGGTGATTCATTCATGCCAATAACTTCAGAAGCATGGCAAATTTCTATCTTATCTTTATCATATGTATATTTAGCAAGTTCTTTTTGAACTTCAGTTTCAATTCCCACTAAGATGAGTTTAGAGTCAATCTCTTGACTTGCTTCAACAGCCCCTTTTACAATCTCATCAGGAGCATGGTCTCCTCCCATAGCATCAATAATAATCTTCAACGGACTCAACCCTCCCTATTCATCAGGTCATCCTTAACAGAAAATATAATGAACTCTCCTTTAAAAACACTTTCCCCGTTAATCTTAGTTTCCACCTTTACATAAAATCTATTCCCTTTTATCTTCTCCACCTTAGCCTTTGCCACTAATCTTTCACCAACATAGACTGGTCGATTATATCTAACCTCTGCCGAACCTGTTAAAGCAACATCGGCATCAATAATTGCTACAGCTAAAGAATTAGCTTGAGCAAATATATGATGGCCTCGGACTATCTTGCTCTTTTCTAACACTAGCTCCTCAGTGCTCTCTAAAATAGAGATACCACCATCATTGAGTTGAATATCGATTAACTCTCCAATAATCTCCTCACTCTGTACCGACTTAACTTTAGAGCTTGCCTGTCTAGCAACAGATTTAATCCTCTCTCTAACTTCAGGTATCCCCAATTCCAATCTATCTAAACGTATAGTTTGAATACTGACATTAAATAACTCTGCCAATTCCCGGTCGATTAAAAAAGGGTCTTCATCTAATCTTTCCTTTAAATTTTCTTGACGTTCAGCTTTAGTCAATCTCTTCATAGTTTTTACCACCTATTAAAAGCTCATTTTAAGACCTGCTACTAATTAATTTCTATAATTATTATATATAAATTTTTCTGCTATTGCAAGATTTTATTCGCCTCTTCTTTATCTTTTTTAACAAATCCTACATTTTGTATCAAAAGAATAAGAAGTCTACTATATCTAGTACTTTCATCCATCACTGGTTAACATCATTTATAATGAGATTTTAATATAATGTTATAGATAGATATTAGGACAGTAACAAGTTACGAGAGAAGATTTTTAATCATTAGCCGTCATTCATCACTGTCACAATATATCCATTAAGCTTCATCCTAAACATTTTAAGATGAAGCTAAACTTGATTAGCAGCTATAAAATCCTCTGCTTTATGTAAATATAATATCCATAATATTTTGATTATATAAAAAATATTACAATCTCTTGTTTGGTTATAAAAACAAAAAAGAGTAAAGCAGAAAAATTCTACTTTACTCTTATCTATGGTAATTATTTCACTTTTCTTCCATTGTAGTATCCACAATCAGGACATACACGGTGAGATAATTTTGGCTCATGGCATTGTGGACATTCCACAATGTTTGGAGCATTCAACTTCCAGTGCGTTCTTCTTTTTCTCTTACGAGTTTTTGAGGTTCTTCGCTTAGGTACTGCCACTACAAACACCCCCTTATATTACTGTATCCTATGTTATAAATCCTTTGACATCCCATGA
>Ga0163219_100077_pt1 | contig 25280 bp, 22 predicted proteins | sample MSEWel2016_04_06_FD_113150 | JGI IMG/M metagenome (GOLD analysis project Ga0163219, IMG submission 113150) | Subsurface microbial communities from deep shales in West Virginia, USA - MSEEL Well Study Marcellus 3H_2016_04_06 ...
CGATGGAAGGTTTCCTCTTTGTTTAGCAAAACTTATAGCCGAGCAATTTCTTTTTGCGTCAATCTTTTGCTAGCCTTTAAATGCGTGTTCCAGCGAAGCCTCGTGCTTTAGCACATCTTAGGAGTTTTGCAAATTAGCATCGGTTGAGCACGCCCATGAAATCCAAACCGCCGAGATTAAGAATCGAAGACCTCATGAGTCCTGTGACTCAAGTGGCTTGGGAGAGGTATCACAAGATACTTCCGTTCCTGTCGCAAGGTGTGCCGCTGGCAAAACTTGCACATGAGGAGGATGTGCCGGTGCGTACTATGTGGCGCTGGGTTCAAACCTTTCAACGATTCGGTCTTGCAGGTTTAGCACGCAAACCCCGAGCAGACAGAGGAGGCCGGCGCCGAGTTCCTCGTGAAATGCAAAATTTGATTGAAGGAATGTTGCTGGAAAAGCCAGCACCGTCAATTGCTTTCGTCAGGCGGAATCTGCTAAAGATTTGCGAGCAAGAGAAGTGGCCGGTCCCAAGCTACAGTGTAATTTACGACATCGCACAGGAAATAGATCCCGCTTTGATAATGCTTGCGCATGAGGGCGTTAAGGCATACAACAACGCCTATGATTTGGTCTATCGGCGAGAAGCCACGCGACCAAATGAAATCTGGCAGGCAGATCACACACAGCTAGACTGCCTTGTGCTAGACGCAAACGGCAAATCAAGAAAACCATGGCTCACGGTCATTCTGGATGAGTACAGCAGGGCCATCGCGGGTTATGTGATTGGATTCGATGCGCCATCAGCCTTTGGCACCGCGCTTGCGCTGCGACAGGCAGTTTGGCGCAAAGACGATCCGAAGTGGCATCTGTGCGGGCTTCCCGAGCGGTTCTATACAGATCACGGAAGTGACTTTACTTCGAAGCACATAGAACAAGTATCGGCTGACCTGAAATTTGAATTGATATTCTCCACCGCTGGACAGCCTCGTGGACGAGGCAAGATAGAAAGATTGTTTCTAACTGTCCAGCAAGTCTTCCTCTGTCATCAGCCAGGCTACGCTCCTCCGGGAAACCGAAAGGCCGAGCCAGGACCATCTCTGGACACGCTTGATCTAGCATTCAAACAATGGTTGCTTGGAGAATATCTCGTGCAGCAGCATTCCGAAACCGGCTATCCTCCACAAGCGCGCTGGGAAGACTCAAATTTTCTTCCGCGACTTCCTGATTCGCGTGATCAACTCGATCTACTGCTTCTTTCTGTCGCTAAGCCCAGAGTAGTGCACCCGGACGGCATACATTTTCAGGGCTTTCGCTACACCAGCCCCACACTTTCTAGCTTTGTCAAAGAAGCCGTCACTATTCGCTATGATCCGCGCGACCTGGCAGAAATAGTAGTTTTTAGTGCGGACGGGCGCTTTATATGCAGGGCAATATCAGCAGATCTTGCTGACGACACAGTAAGTCTCAAATCTATTGTTCAGGCTCGCAATCACCGCCGCCGCCAGCTGCGCACCGAATTGACAGATCGCTCAGCGGTAGTTAAGCGGTATCTTCAAGTCCATACAGCAGAGGCTTTCAGCGAAATTCCCGTTCCTGTAAACACTCCAAAGGAAGTCCAAAATGGTTCATGCATTAAGAGATACGCCTCTGACTGATCACGATGTATTTCTCACCACGAAGGAATACAAGCGCTTTACCGAATTCTGTGATGCTTGCCGGCGTTTTCAATACATTGGATTGTGTTACGGACTTCCCGGTGTTGGCAAAACAGCATCAGCCCGCAAATATGCTAACTGGCATTGGTTTGACGATCCGAAAACCAACTGGAAGAAGACGACAGAACGCAAGACGTTACCGGAAGAGGCTCTCAGTTGCTCGACAGTGTTTTATACAGCCGAGGTAGCAGGCAATGCAAAGCGCCTCTCTGATCAACTTCGAAGCGCAATGGACTTCTTTGACGATGCTATCGAAGACGCACTCGATGCTCGTTCTGCGGAGGATCGCACTCTTGCGGATTATCGAGAGCACACCGAATTGATCATTGTGGATGAAGCGGACAGGCTAAAGCTTCAATCGCTGGAACAACTACGCGACACCTTCGATCGTTCTGGCATGGGACTTGTATTGCTTGGGATGCCCGGGTTGGAGAAGCGCCTCTCCAGATATCCCCAGCTGTATTCGCGAGTCGGATTCGTTCACGAATTCAAGCCATTAAGCCAGGAAGAAATGATTTTCATTCTTGAGCATAAATGGTCAGAGCTTGGACTTAATCTAAAAGCCGACGACTTCATGGATGTCGAGGCCATGTCTGCAGTGGCTCGAATAACCCAAGGCAACTTCCGGCTGTTACAGCGGCTGTTAGCGCAGATTGAGAGACTCCTTGCCATCAATGGATTTAAACTGGTTTCAAAGGAGTTAGTCGAGGTCGCGCGAGAAAGCTTAGTTATTGGTGTTGCCTGATCGCCGTTGCCAAGCATGCCAAATAAATCCAAAAAAAGTGTGCCCATTATCGGCGAAAATCACACCTCTACGTATCTCAAGTTTCTGAACCACTTTGATAAAATGACAGTCTCAGACTCAAAGAGACTACACAAGATGCCGTTGCCACAGCCGCTGGAAAATATTTTCCGGACCTATTTTGCGAATTTAAACACAACTCCCCCTGCGCCTTCCGTTCTATATTTGCTGCGTCGTGATGCAGCTCAATGCTTCGGGTTCAACCCGAACACGTATGACGTGACGCAGAATCCACAGCCAGTCCCAGCTACCTATCCACCAGTCTTATGGCCGGGAGCAATGACAGTTTTTACTGGAATCGATCTTCTCGGCAAATTTCTAGCTGGAGTAGATGAAGGTGATGCCAGGCCACCTGGAGTAAATAACGCCCATCCAGACAACTGGAAGTACTCGGTAGGAGGTCGGTTCAACCGATTTGCTGCACTTTACCTGACTGGCAATGATGCGGCGCAAGCTGAGTTGCTCTACCAGGCACGATGCGCAATAGCTCACTCATTCTCATTGTGGGCAAGACGCAGGCAGGATGGGCAAGAATACAGCTTCACCCTGGCTCAACAAAACGGTGCAATGTTGCTCGACACCAGAGCTGGCGCTCTCGGTGAAATAGAAGCGATAATCTACCTGTATGAGTTGCATAGCCGTTTCCAGCAAGGGGTCATAACTTTCAGTAATGATTACTATGCTCGTCTTGAAGCAAATGTTGCAGAACATGCCGTTTTTCAGGGATTAGTAGACCATTACGGTTTCATCGGCATCGCTCAAGCATCCGCATTTGGCTGGTGATAACCCAGCCGCATTGCTGGCCACGCGAAACTTGTGATATCCAAAGGTATCTCAAGATTTCAAACCGTTATCGACCGCAAACAGAACAGTCACGGATCGTTCGCCGACTATAATCTCATTGCCTTTTACTTCTTCTGCAATTTCTACATCTTGAAAAGAATTGGGCAAACGAATTGTATCGATGATCGATCGCCAGGAATAACCGTTTATAACTGGAATCTCAAACGTAAGCGGATGCCAAAAGGCATTGACCATGATATGAAGCCCACCATCAGTTTTGCTTGCGCCAATCAAACTGTAAGCTAGGCTATGAGAGGTTTCTGACCAATCTGGCAAATCTAGTTTGATCCCATGCCATACGATTCGCGGACAGCAACATTCCTTGGTCATCTTGCAGAGCAAATGATTCTGTTGCAGCAAAGGGCTGGCTTTTTTAAAGGCTACAAGATGGCTGGCGAATTCAAGAGTACTAGCGTTCTTTTCTGCCAATTTCCAATCAAACCAACTTATTTCGTTGTCCTGACAATAGGCGTTATTGTTTCCTTGTTGGGTCCGGCCAATCTCGTCACCCATGAGTAGCATTGGCGTACCTTGCGAAAAAAAGAGCACCGTCAAAAAATTTTTTATCTGCCGGGAGCGCAAGCTCTCAACTTCACAATTCTCAGAGGGACCTTCAAAGCCGCAATTCCAACTGAAATTTGAATTGTTTCCATCGGCATTGTTTTCACCATTGTCCATATTGTGTTTCTGATTGTAGGACACCAAATCCCTTAACGTGAAACCATCGTGGCAGGTAACAAAATGGATGCTTCTGTGTGGCTCTCTGTCGGAATTCGAGTAAATATCTGAACTCCCGGCGATTCTTTCTGCGGCAGCTTTAGCGCTTCCATTATCTCCTTTCAGAAATTTTCGGATGTCATCTCGAAAAGGACCATTCCACTCTGCAAACCAATCGCTACTGTTGATGAAAGAACCAATCTGATAAAAACCGGTGGCATCCCACGCCTCAGCAATCAGTTTGCTGCCGGCCAAAACCGGATCAGATTCAATCGCCGATAGTACACTCGAAAGTTCAATTGATTGCGGCTTGCCAGAAGCATCTCTGGATAGCGTTGATGCCAGGTCGAAACGAAACCCATCCACATGCATCTCTGATACCCAGTAACGCAAACAGTCAAGGATAAGTCTTTGACAAACAGAATTATTGCCTCTCAAACTATTGCCACAGCCGCTGAAGTCGGCATAACCATTAATAGAATCGACAATGTAATAGGTTGAGTTTGCCAGTCCTTTTAGGCTGACTATCGGACCTGATTCACTCCCCTCGCCGCTGTGATTGAAAACAACATCCAGAATTACTTCGATTCCTTCCTTGTGAAGCGCTTTTACAAGATCTCTGAATTCATCAATAATCCCTACTGCATCTGTTGCTGCTGCATACCCTGAATGCAGCGAGAAATATGCAAGTGGGCTGTAGCCCCAGTAGTTTGATAAACCTTCAGGGGCATCTTGAGAATCGAAAAATTGGATCGGCATAAGCTCAACTGCGGTTATGCCAAGCCTCTTCAAATATGGAATTTTCTCTTGCAGTCCTGCAAAAGTCCCTCTTTTTACAAGCGGAACACCAGACGATGCATGTTTGGTAAATCCTTTCACATGCATTTCGTAGATTATGCTTTTTGCATATGACGTTCGCGGCGGTACATCGCCTGCCCAGTCATAGTCGCACCTACCAATCGCTACACTGCGAAAAGCAGCGTGGCAGTTACTCCCTACAGCACTAGCTCTAGCTCTTGAATAATTTTCAGCATTGACGACGGCACGAGAATATGGATCTAACAAAATCTTTTCTCTATCGTGTTGGAAGACGCTTAAATCGTTCTGTCCGTTGGTTCGGTAAGCATATACTTGTCCGGCTTTCAGTCCTGGAACGAAGACATGCCAATAATGAAAGGTTCGGTTGTGTGTGTGGTCGAGTCTAATGATCTGGCTTGGCTCTTCGGCGTCTATCGCATCAAACAATAAAAGCTCAAGTTCCGAACACGAGGCGAAAACAGAAAAATTGATACCGTCCTCTAAAACGGTGGAACCTAGAGGGAAGCTCTTGCCTGGCTGGTTGCTTCTATTATGCTCATTCTCGGCGCTATGCTTACAGCCACGCTTATTATCGCGACAGCAATCTTCTACTTGATCATTGCTCACTACACTGATCCTCATCCGCTGATTTAATTACAGAACTAACATTGCATGCGCATCCTCCCGTTAAATTGTCTACTGCGCATCCAGTCCAAGCACATTCCAAGCCAACACAGTCGCACTCGTCTGTTTCACATAGTAAGCTCAAGCAACGCAAAGCGTCTCTGTCTACGAGAAACTCTCCGGATGCTATAAACTCGCGCCTTGATAAATTTGAATTATTCTCTATCACACCGAGAACAACTAACAATTGCGCAAGTCCTTCCAGTGTCAGCTCCCTATGCACGTAGCTCTTGCTGTCTTTGCTCTTGATGAAGCGAATGTATGGCGGATCTAGGTTGATAAAAACTCTCAGTCTGTCCATGCTTAGTCTCTAATTATTGGATTTGTTACTTTGATCTTCCGGTGCCAAAGTGCTTAAGTGCTCACGGAAGTCCATCCAATCCTTTCGAACCCTTGAGAATTCTTCATTGACTGGAAGTTTTTCGATAGCTTCTTTAACAGCCGCCTGCGCTGATGCATTCTCACCAGCGAGATGATGAACGACTGCCAAGTTGAACAAATCCTCCGCCACCGCAAAGCTTTCTGCACCTCTGACTGCTGTATCGTTTTCTGTGGCTTGTTTGAGCAATCGCTTACTTTCTTCATAGAGACCGGATTGTGCATAACACTGAGCAAGATGATTGAGCAGCACACCGGTGTCAGAAGCTCGCCTAGAAGAATATCTCCGCTGTATCTCAAGAGCCTCATTCAACGAGCTGATTGCAGCTTTGCAGGCACCTTTTCTAAATTGCAAACCAGCTAAATTGTCTAGGGACTGACTTTTAGACTCAGTGGAACGTTCGTCCTTCCAACTTTCATCCTTGAATATCTTCAACGAACACTGGGTGAGGGACTCGGCCAAATCTAGCTCCCCGTGGTCCAAACAACAACGTGCGCTTTCTTCCAACAGAACGCTTTCACTACTGCTTACTTTCTTGCCCGGCAGTAAGATTTCTGCAATATCCTGCACACACTTGGAGCGCTTATTCTTAGTTACCCCGGCTTCTGAAAGCTCTTTCAGTGTTTTTTTGATGAGCTTTTTCTGCCGGTCACTCACAGTATCTTGATGCTTTCTATTTGACCAAAAGCCACTTTGTTCTCGCTGATGCGAAAATCTCGGTGGAGGAAAATAACCAAGGGCTAGGCTCAGTGGGTGAGACATCAAAGTGAAACTGAGAACAACGAACGCGATTTTCAGCAGTTTAAAGCTTATTGCGCATTTTGAACTCTTGAACATCATGTTTGATACTTGCAGCTTGCTCATCTTTGCCTACTTTCGCCAAATGAACGGCATACGATTCCATTGCCTCGACCAATTCCTCGTGTATCGGATCTACTGTGTATCTCAGCATTCGAATACCCTCCTCAAACAGCGCATCGGCCTCCTCACACCTGTTCAAAGAGCAGTATGCGGCTGCAAGATTCACCTGACAGCCAGCATATTCTTTGGTTTTGATCCCAAAAACAGAACCATTGATGTTTAACGCTTTTTGAAAGAGAGCAATTGCTTCAAGGGGTTTCTGTTGCTTGCAAAACAAGATACCGATGTTGTTTAGACAACCAGCCACTTCAGCAGATTTTTCACCAATAATTGCCTCCCAAATCTGAAGAGCTTTTTCGTACAGCGGCTCGGCTCGTTCGTACATTCCTTGCTTTCTGTAATGCGTTGCAATGTTGCTGAAGTCTTCCGCTAGCCTTAACTTCCCGTGTTGACTTGAACTCTCATCAATAGATAAAGCTCGCTGATAGAGTGGATCGGATTCCTTGTGCTTTCCCTGCGCGCAATAGCAAAGGGCTAGTCCGTTCAAGGTCATAGCCAGGCGCTCATCGTTTATGTGCAGGGCTTCTAGGTCTCGAAGTGCCTTTTGAAACTTTTGTTGAGCCACCGAGTATTTACCTCGATCATAGCTTTGCTGTCCAAGCCACATTTGCATATTCCAATCACTGTAGGTCTTATCCGTCTTGTTTTCATTGCTCATTAATGTCGTCTTCCTGTGTTCGCTTTTCAATGTTCGCCGTGCAGTTTTGTGATGCCATATCCCCTTTCAACAAGCCAGGGAGAAAAGATCCCTTGCATAAAAGCTGTCATCAAACCGTACATCGACAACAGAATCACCACTTGTAAGAGAAAACCTTTTCCAGACATTTTTCCTTTCTTTTTCTGGACCCACATGAACAGGCTCGTTCCAAGCAAGATAGCTATTGCTAAAACTTGAAATGCAGGATGATTGTTTCCGAAGTACTGATAGATACTTGATGCACCTGCTAGTCCGACAGCAATACCAAGAAGAGGAATTGAGCAGCAAAGACAAGCAAGTATGGCGGCCGATAGACTCAGGAGATAGTGTCGAATTCTCTTGTGTCCCACTGAATTTCCACTCTTGGCCGTTGAGGATTCGCAGGATGAATGCTTGTTTTCCTTCACTATCAACACCTCATAATTGTAAGTCTAAGCGTGTAGCCATCTCTTACAAATCCTCCTTCCGGCTGAGATCAAAAAGTCATTTTGCGTCAGCACCGTTTCCTAAATTGGCACTGCAAATAACCACACCCATCAAACCGAGCCCCACTAGTGCAAGAGGCGCTAATGCTGGCGGGCCGTCTACACCAAGAGGAATTCGTCCTGGCTGCATGCAAACCACTTTCATGACAGTGCAAACGGATCTCCATGGATCGCCTTTACTGTGAAACCAAAAACCTAAAGTTCCAATAAGCGGAGCAACTGAAAAGCAGATCAGAAGTAATCTTCTTCCGCCCCGATTCCAGAGCGCTAAGCTCACTGGACCCATCAGAAATAAGAATGCGCAATAGCCCAGAGGTAGCCAGGCTTGCCATCTTCTTCCAAGTACCGCCTGATGTTCAAAACGCACCTCGATAAATAAAAGCGCCAAACCAGCAAGAAGCAGGAAAATCAATAGCTTTCCTGCAACCAGCGGCTCTCTGCTCTTGCGTAAAATAGCTCGAACTATATTCATTGAGTGACTATTGAATGAACATGAATTGCTTTCTCGGAGGGGTCAATATGTCCTGAAATTGCTACATGCTTGCCTGCCAAAATTTTGCTCTTTTCTTGATCGGATAAGGTGTATGAGTCACCTTTTTCGTCTACAAGCACATACTTAGCTCCTGATGCTACACATTGCTCTATGCACTTACTTGGTTGTTTGCCAGCTTCACCCATTTTTGAATGATCCTTGCCGCACATGCTATCGCTGATGACACCATGTATCGTCCCTTCATAAACTTCCGATGCAGTTGATGGTTGGCTCGCTTCCGTGCTTTCCGAAGCAGTTTGTTTGGTAGACTCGATGGCGGGCGATGAACCATTCGTCGTTGATGTTTCAGGTTTAGTACCTGAATTACTGCATCCTGCCAACGTCATGACCACAATCAAACTGCCAATAAGACTTCTATTCACTTGCATTTCTTTCTCCTTGTTTGTTTTAGATTTCACCGCTGGCAAAAATCAGGCGCGCCTGTGCCAAGCGGTACTTGTAGATCGCTTCCTGTAAAGTCAGTCTTGCTTGAAACATCTTGACAGCAGCGTCAAACTGCTCCAGAGCAATCGATTTTCCCACTTCATATCTCGTATGAAAGAGTCGGTGGTCCTCTTCTGCTGAGACCACTTGCTCTTGCGCGAGAGTTACGTTCCGTCTTGCAAGATCCAAATCGATCCAGGCCTGTGAGACCTCTTGCGCAACTTTCAAATCAGTATTTTTTTTCGCCAGTTCTGCTTCCCGCAGGGCTGCATTGGCAGCTCGCAATTCGTTCGCTCTGGATCCAGAATCAAATAGCGTGACACCACCCATGACACCAATAAAACCGCCCCAGCGTCCATTTGCTTCACCGTCTGGAGAACTTCCAGTGATGTTGCTGCCTGCTCCGTAGGCTGATATCTGAGGTGAATATTTACTCAAAGCAATTTGCCGTCTGGCTTTTAGTTCTGCCACCCTATTTATCGCTTTCGTAATCTCAGGTCGCCTGGTGGCTGCCGATTCCAGGAATTTGTTCAAACCGTCTGCTGTTTCAACGTATACAAGCGAATCCTTTAACCCAATTTGTGAACCTAAATTGACAGACATTGCAACCTTTAAATTCAAAAGAGCTGAATTGAAGTCTCTGTACCGCTCATTGAGCTGAATTCGAGCTTTCGCTAGTTCTGCTTCTTCACGCAGATAATCAGCTCTTGGTGCTTTGCCTTCATCCATCCGCTTTTTCATATTAGAGCTGCTCCACTCTCGGAATTTGACATAATCCGAAGCTACGCGCAGGCTGGCTTCAGCCCAAGCTGCTGCCCAGTACGCTTCCTTGACTGAAAGAGCGGTTTGAATTCGTTGCTCGTTGAAATTCGAAAGAGATTGTTTTGCTACTGCCCGAGCGGCTCTATACCCACCGAGCAAGCGGCCACCAGTAAAGATCGGCTGGCTCCCAGCAAAAAGTAAGCTAAGCGAACTCCCCTTCACTATGGGCTGCATAGGAGGCGATGCAATCGTTGTATCACCAGGTAAAAATAGCATTTGGTTGAGCGAAGAAGCGGAGTAGAAAGTGTTGAATGAGGCCGTTGGTCCGAATTTCGCCAAAGCAGCGCGTGCCAAAAATTTCGACCCTAACCATGATTGCTCGGTTTGCTTGAGTGTGAAATTGTTCTTTATACCTACCTGCACAGCATCATCAATGCCAATTGAGCCGTTCTGCTCTGCTAAATCTCCTGATGGCGCCGACTTTGTCACTGTCAATTGGATAGGATTTCCTGTGACAATTTCATCTACCGAAGTAGCTGAATTCTTGTCGTGTCCAATAATTGGACCGCGAAGCTCTTGAGCAGCAACGGGTCCACTTAGAGCCATGTGAAAATTACAAAGGCTCAAAACGACAAGTATCACTTTCTTTCTAATAACCACTTTCTCTTGCTCCCGAAAATATCTGACGAGCTACGAGCCTCTGTTCCTCCCGAAGAATTCGCCAGGCATCATTTAAAAATCGCACTTCTATTTCGCGCTTTACCTTACTGGGAGCAGAAATGTTAGTCGCGAGTCTTTGCAAATCAGCTAAAGTCATCGTTCTTTCTGTCTCTTTTGAATCCGATTCAAATCGCTTTCTGATTTCTGTTATTTCTCCTTCGACTGGCTTTAGTTGCGCCTTTTCTCTTCGACTCAAATCATTGAGTCTTGTCACTTGTTCTTTGTTCAATGAAAGCTTCGCCTGAAATGCAATAAGGAACTCGATTGTCGGCAGCCGCTTGCGAAGCCCTTCTCCGCTGGTTTCTACTTTCCTTTCTATTCGTACCTTCACTGGTGTTATCAATTGATAGCCAAGAATGACAAGCAGGCATATCAGCATCGCAGCCGTGCCAAACCGAAGTCCTGGAGCCACATCTGACTTTGCCTGGAATATATTCAAAAGAATTTTGCTAGTCATTGTTTTTCCCTCGTCTAAAATGCTTTTCCAGCCAAATGACCAAATCGTCGATGTATGCGTGCATGATTGGTATATCGAGAAGACTAAGGATCGTTCCAACAATTAGTCCGCCCACCACAACTGTGCCAAGCGGTGAGTAAGCATCCATGCCCGTTTTGGGCGCTATCGATACAGGCAACATGACGATGATCGTGATCACTGATGTCATCAAGATTGGACGCAATCGCTCCGGGCAGGCTTTTATAATCGCTTCGTCTCTGGGCATTCCGCTATGTCGATGTCTTAAAATCTGGTCGATAAGCAGGATGGCAGTTGTTATGTCCATCCCGGTCAAAATAATCACCGCCATTATGGAAACACTGGAAAACGCTTGGTGCGCTAACCACAATGCAAAAAATACGCCGGAAAGCTCAAGCGGCAAGGAGAACACCATCTGCAACGGCTGCAAAAATCCTCTGAATTGCGCTACCAAGACTAAGAAAATGAACAGTAGTGCTAATTGCAGACCCATGAGAAGTCGCCCAAATGCATCCATCATCTGAGTCATGTCTCCTCGAATTTCGATGGTGTAACCCGGCGGCCAATTCAGTTGAGCCATGGCTTTCATCATCACCTCCATGGCGACATCCATTGAAGGCGGTTCACCTTTGCGGTAGTAACCCATCACGGTTATTGCTCTGCGCATCTGGTCATGACTAATTACAGTGGGCGCTTCTCTATACTCAAGATTCGCGACGCTCTTCAGTGGCACCTGTTTTCCCTCAGGTGTCGTAATCGTCATTAAAAGAAGGTCGGCTTGATCGCGCCGCTGCGGCTCGTCGTAGCGTACAAGAATCGTTCGCTGTCTAATATTGGGCAAGCGATAGTATTCGTTGGTTAACGCTCCAGTTAATGAATAGTAGGCTTGGTCTGCTATTTGAGTGGGGGTAAGACCCAGCTCTTGCGCCCGTCTTGGATCTACTCTTATCTCCCAATCTGGCTTGCTAAGACTCCAGTCCGTCGAAACCTGATGCATACCGAAAGTCTCTTGTCCTATTTTTGCTGTTTGCTCTGCCAGCCTTGAAAGAATCGACATATCAGGACCAGTGACAAGAATCGAAATGGGCGCTTGTGAGCTCGCCATAACATCTGATCCCATCTCCTTTATCTGCAAGCGCCTGATTCCCGGTACCGTTGACGTTGCCTCTGTTTGCACACTGTCGATAACATCCCAAATCGTCTTTTTCCTCTCATCTTTATCACTCAACGTGATCATGAAAGTCGCAAAGTTAACGGCAGGCATGTTGTAACCGTTGAAATAGGTCCCACCTGGATCTGTACCGATTTCAGTCGATACATGTTCGATCTCAGGATGTTTGAGCATTAGTTTTTCTACACGCGTTGTGATTTCCTCTGTTTCATCAAAGGACAATCCTGGACTAACCTCCAGCACACCATACGCCTGCCCCACATCAGCTAACGGCATCATTTCGCTACCGATGAAATTGTAGAAAGTGAAACCAATTACTATGGTGGCAAGAATTCTCGCCATGTTGACGAAGCGATGTTTCAACATCCAGGCTACAAGCCTTGCATAATTGTCCTCAAGCCTAACGAGCATGTGGTCGAACGGTTCGAGAACTTTTGTTCTTAGCCACCTGGTTAACCACACCTCGTCCGTTTGTTCTCCGGGCTGTGGTTTTGGACGAAGAAATTTCTCCGCTAAAACCGCTGTCAGTGTTAAGGAAACAAGAAAAGATGCAAGCAGCCCAAAAATAATTGGCCAGACAAGCCCTACAAACATCTGCTGTACGATTCCACCACAGAAAAGAAGTGGCGCTAAAGCTAAGATTAGAACAAGCGTCGAGGCCGCCACTGCCAATCTCACTTCTGTGATACCGTCAATGGTGGCTTCTCTAGGCTTTTTGCCCATCCGCAAATGTCTTTCGATTGCGTGAATATCGATAATTGAATCGTCGACCAATCGACCTATTGAAAGAAGCAAACCAACAAGCGTAGAGCTATCTAAAGTCATCCCCAAGGGAATGAGCGCTAATACTGCCATTGCCAATGAGATTGGAATTGTAATCATAGAGATAAGCGTGGCCCGCCATTCTCCAAGGAAAAGAAGTACGGCGATGCCAGTGAGAACAATGGCTGTCCCAAGCTCTTCCAGCATGTTTCGCATGAGAATTCCGACAAAGTGCGAATTGTCATAGCTGATTTCAAAATGAATGCCTGGATAATCTTTTTCCAGCGCCGCTATCTCTTTTTTGATGCCCTCAATAACGACTGGCGAGCTGGCTTCCGGTGTTTGAATTACACTTACTTCAATCCCAGGTTCGACTTTGCCACTGTGAACATGATGATAAGCAGCCCTTTTTTCCCAGTACGTATCAACAACTCTTGCCACGTCTTTCACATAGACAATGCGATCGCCAATCGATTTGAGAGGATAGTCCTCAACTTCCCGAACACCCTGTGCGAGGGTATTAATACGAGCAATTGATTCGCCATCTTTATAAGTTAAGCGGCCAGCAGGTTTTGCAATGTTTTGCCTGTCGAGGGCGTCTCGAACATCGAGAATGGAAAGCCCGAAGCCAGCTAATTTGTTTCGGTCTACAAGGACTTGAAGTTGCCGTTTGTAACCACCAAAGGCATAAATAGACCAGACATCTGGTACTTTCTTGAGGCGATTCGTAATTTGATTGTCAGCCAATTCTCTGAGTCGAACTGGATCCCATCCCGGCGCAGTTAAATTGAAAGTCAAAACAGGTAAATTGAGTGGATCGATGAACAACACCCAGCTAGGCTTTAGATTCGCACCTGTGACCGGCAGGTCAGCTTGCACAACATTCATGAGTGCTTGCGTTTCTACCAGAGCCCGCTTCATGTCGGTGCCGTAGGGAAACTCAAGGGAAACCATCGAAAAACCTTCTTGCGAGGTTGAACGAATAAAGCGCACTCCTCGAATATCCACCATTCGCTCTTCAATCGGTTTACTTATGTACGTTTCCATCTCCTCAGCAGACAGACCGGGCTGCATGCTGACCACACCGATCATTGGACTTTGAACATATGGCATGAGTCTTTTCGGCATATAAAAACCGATAGCAACGAATGCCAGAATGACCATTGCTAGAAAGAAAGCGAAAATCGTATACGGATGTTCTATCGACCAGGCGGTTACATTGAAACCGCGTCCGTGCTCTGGTTCGTTAGAATGTGTTTGATGCTTTGATTCTGTCGCTGTCATAATTAAGGCACCTCAGCATCAACAGATGTTTCCAAAGGAGCCGATCCAGGAATGCTGATCTTTAGCTTCAGTCGCCACAGCCCACTAGATAGATCGCTCTTCAATCGCGACTCTCCAGTCATGCCGGTTACTCCGTTAAGATCCGGACCAGCCATATCTCCCATACCAGGCATTGATGTCTTTGCAGAGATCTGTGCACCAGATACAGCACCACCGCCATGTTTTTCTACTTTTACAATCGTAGTGTTTGATCCACCTTTAGCCGGATCAAGCGAGACCCTGAGCATAAGAGCGCCTGACATTTCCTCATAAGACCAATTGTTTGAAGAGTCCAATCGATTGCCTTGTACTTCGGCTGCTGTCGGAAGTTTGACTGGACCGGCCTTGCCCCACTCAGTTGCCACCACGGACATACCTGGTTGGAGATTCGCAAAGCCGGCATGAACTACCTGGTCACCTTCACTGAGTCCTTTAACTATTTCTGTTTGGTCTGGATTTGTTATTCCGATCTCAACGTCAACCAAATGCACTTCATTCTTTCCACCAAGTTGTTTGGGAACTAGGTCCATACCACACTTCGGACATTTGCCAGGCGCATCAGTCACAACCTCAGGATGCATCGTGCATGTGTACTGCTTTTTGCCAGGATTTTGCTGGTTTGCTCTTTTGATCAATTCAAGACTCATTCCACATTTGGGACAAGTCCCTGGTTTGTCAGAGACGACCTCTGGATGCATTGGACATTGATATTTCGAGTGCGCCGAAAAGCTCTCTGCTGAACCTGCTTTCCATACTTGCGCCCTGCCTTCTCTCCAAATAATTGCTGATGTGGGCACGACCAATCCTTCATGCTCACCTGTCGATAGCTTCATCACAACGTACTGGCCGGGCAAAAATTTGTACGCTTCAACTGAGCTGACTTGACGGAGATTGGCTTCTGACTGGCTTTGAATGTTGTCGATCAAGGCCTCGACAGTGAACGTTCGACTTGTGGGATCGGCAGCGGGAAAGATTGAAGTAACTCTAGCCTGCACTTCCTTATTGCTTGCTTGCGAACCTTTTATGCTCACATTGGCGCCCAGCTTAAGGCGACCGGCATCTTCGCTTGCAACCTCAGCTTGTACGCGCACCTGTTTTACATGCGCTACTTTGAGCACCATCATTCCTGGGTTTACTACAACACCTGGGCTAATGAGCCGCTTGGTTACAACCCCGTCCTCTTGAGCAAGAATTCTTGTGTACTTCTCGTAAATAACAGTGTTTTTGAGAGCTGCTTTAGCCTGTTGAGCCGTCGAATACTGATGGCCAACATGGTGAATCATCGTGTCAAGTGCGGCTTGCGCTGCAAGTTTTGTGTTACGCACCTCTCTCAATTTTGCTTGAGCTTGTTCTACCTGAGCTTCAGCTATTTTGAGTTGAGCCAACTCCTTCTGATATTCATCCAGCGATACTACTTGGGACTTAAGAAGCGCACTTTGTCTTTGTACTTCAGGAGTCCAATACGCTAGATTTGCATTTGCTTCTGCTAAAGCTTTTTCTGCTCCCTTCTCCGCTTCTTTAGCAGCCTCAAGCTCGAATTTTTTCTGGGCAAATTCCGATTTGGCTATACCTGCGTTGTGCATTGCCGCATCTTCAGCGCTTTGGGCTTCCTGTCTTTTTGCTGCATATTCGGAGTTATCTGAAGGGTCAAGCTGAATGAGTAACTGCCCAGCCTTTACAATGTCTCCAGGATAGACAGGCATTTTCACTACTCGTCCGGTAACCCGAGGATAAACGTCTTCATCACTGTAGGCTTGAACAGTACCGGTATAAGTTATCGATCCGGAAATTGTTTCCTTCCGCGCTGTAGCTATTGCCACAGGCACTGCGCCCTTTGGCGGGACCATAACTGTCATGTCCATCGCCTGCGATTCGAGAACACTCATTTGTCCGGGCTTTTTATATACCTGCACAATCACGACGCAGACTATCGTGACAGCGATCAGTGTCACCACTCCCCAAAAATTCTTCCTTATCAAAACCCAGTAGTTTTTATTCTCGCCGTCTCGTACATCATTAGACTCTACTGCCATTACTTTGCCTCCACACTTGATTCGTTATGAAGCGGAGCCTCGATCTCTTCGATTGTTTTGACCTTGAGTCGGTCACTAAGAACAGTGCCAAAAACCCGCACATAGAAGCTGTTTCTGCGCGTGCTCTTTTCCAATAAGCTGATTGCAAGCTTGTTCCCATGCCTGTCGAGCGTGAGCCATCGACGGTTTGTGTAAATGGCATATCCCTGCTTTTTGCAGTTAGCCATCAGGCTGCAGTCTTTCGTATGGTGTTTGATAAAGTCCTCTGGGTGCGGATCTTCAAGGACTGATGCCATACATTTGCGATCAATTAAGTAGCCATCGATAGGCCGTTCGGCTGCTTCGCAAATCTCGCTGATAAATAGAACTGACAGACCTATTGAGACTGAAATCAAACTGGTAGTTTTCATAAGACCTTTTCGCGCCCAAGGCACGCGTTTTTCTGAGCCATAAGTGAAACCAAAACACTGCTTGGTGAGAGATGCGCCGACCTTCTCGGCCATGCGCAAAAATCACCAAGCAGTGCTAACGACTGATGGCTAAATTAGGAAAACTTGCTTATATAGATAGGTCTTGGTGGTGCCCATACCCCTGATTCGGGGAGGGGCTCTGTTCGGATGAGCTGGAGCATCCGAATCGACTGCAATCAAAAACGCTGGCAGATCACTCAGAATACTTATGGAGTCAGCAAAAGATTCGCTTTCCGGCAAAATGCTAATGCTGCTTGCCAGGCTTATCGTCTTGTCAGCACCCATGCCGCAACAAGAGTGATGCTTGAAAACCGCCTCTCTTGAAGCAGTTGAATGACACGAGTTTGAAGATGTCTGCTTTTCACAACAGCTATGCTGCTGGTTTACTGTTTTGACTTCGGCTTCGTCACAAGCACATGCTTGCCTGGGCACTGCAATGAAGAGCGCTAAAAGCATCAGAAATATGACAGATAGCCGCTTCACAAGACACCAGTGGGGTCAAAACAATAATCCTTAAGCTTAACTTCATGATAACAGGCATGTCAAATCCAAGGTTGTCATTCGGCTCTTGACTCTCAAATATGTTAGAGGGTTTATAGTGAAAGCATGAACAAGAAATCTTTAGTTGGAAATGTCGCAAAACAGCTCGGTGTCAGCTCGCAAACCATTCACTGGTACGAGGCCCAAGGACTAATTTCGCCGCCAGAGCGCTCTGAAAGCGGTTATCGCATCTATCCACCCTCGGCAATCGAACAATTACGATTTGTCCGCAAAGCTCTGGGGATAGGGTTTTCTGTAGACGAGATAAAGTCAATAATCGACGCAAGACGCCAGGGCAATCAGCCCTGCGACATGGTTCTGTCGTTGTTGCAGAAAAAGATCGACGATGTCAATTCACAAATCGAGAGTTTGACTGACGTTCGATTAGACCTGCAACAGATTCAAAAAAAATGGCTGTCTCATGAAAAGCGCAATGCTGCCTTAATCTGCCCTTTAATCGAAGGGATAGATGGGTCTGAGGTCTGAGCACAATGAAGTCGAAATGGAGAACTTTGAAATGAATCACACACATGCTGACTCTTGCTGCAAGCAAAACAAAGTAGAGCAGCACGAAACACAAACAGTTAGCTCGCTAAAAGCAGCTATCCATGCCACTGTCCATTGCCTTACGGGCTGCATGATAGGAGAATTTATCGGTTTGTCCTTTGGCGTCACGATGGGTCTTGCGCCCATGACGACCATGCTTCTCAGCACTATTCTTGCCTTTATCTCGGGATTTTCGTTGACCGTTTTTCCTTTAATGCGTAATGCGAGGCTCGACTTTCATTCGGCAATGAAGGCTGTTTGGCTTGGAGAATTACTCTCCATCGGAATTATGGAATTGGTCATGAATAGCGTGGACTACCACATGGGCGGTGTAAGCGCCGGTTCTGTGGCTAATCCATTATTTTGGAAAGCACTGGCCATTGCGGTGCCCGCCGGTTTTATCGCCGCTCTTCCAGTCAATGCCTTTTTGATTGCAAAACAAATGAAGAAGTGTCATTAGCTCTTTGAGCTTTAATCGAGTCACTCAGGTCTGGGCGAAAACCACTTCTTCCACCAGGGTCTTTGCAATTCATCAACCTTGGCCTTGAGTGATTCCAGGTCGGTAGCTAAGACCGTGGCCTGGTTCGCCTTTTCTTCCAGCTCGCGCTTCTGAACTTCTATGGCGGTTATTTGCTTGCTCAATGCTTCTACTTCAAGTGCCTTGAGTTCTGCTTCCTTCCGTTCCTTTTCAGCCTGCTGGCGCTCATCCTCGGCACGCTTTTGAAAGTCAGGCAGAAGTCGAAGTTGAACCTTTTGCTCTTCGATGATCCTATCTTTTTCGGCAAGCGCAAGCGCTTGGGCTTTCACTTCCTCGACAAGTGGACGCACGCATTGCTCAACGATGCTTTGAAATTCGGTTGCAAAACGTGTTTCTGTCGGTGGTGCTTCTTCCTGCTCTGCATCCACCGACTCGGCTTCAATGACATCACCGGGGTCGAAATTTATCGGACCTGCACCAGCGGCCGGGCTGGTGCTCTCCACCTGGCTGTTGATTCCGGCCATGATTTCTTTGTTAGGGAATATGCGCCACTCCGGCACGCCGAACTCGTTTTTGTTCAGTGTTCCTTTAAGCTGTCCCTTCTCTAGCCGGTAGGTCACGGCCCTTGGTGTAATGCCTAGCGCGGAGGCGGCTTCCTTGACTGAAATTGTTTTTGACACCGCCGCTCCTTTATATCCACCCTGTATACTCTGGATATCGCAAACCCTGAGCCTGTCAGGATTATAGGTCTTTTCCTTCTGAATTTAAAGCTTTTCTTTGGCTGTAAGCCGCATCACCGCCCAGCTTTAGTCACCCCTGGAAATGCTTCCAGACCTGGGCTGGAAATGACTTCGAGGGCTGGAAAAGAAAACGGATCGTTGATTCGAGACTTTGGAAATTTTCAGCAATAAGCCTTCTTACTCATTTCGAACCCTCTTCTACCTGGGTTGGAAATCGCTTCCAGCCAAAAAAAACGACCAGTACTTCAGTCTATCCTCGGCGGAAAACCTCATGACAATGGTTGGAAGTGGACGGTGGAATTTCTTTCCAGGGGAGTGTCGAAGCGCTTCTGGGTGTCTGGAAATCTTCCAGCCTCTTTCTAGGTCGGGTTGGAAGTTGTATTTCGTGAGCCTTGTCGTGTTCCTGCTTGCTCTTGCTGCAATGCAGCTATTGGTCACGCTTTGCGCCAATTTCCAGCCTCTTCTATGCCGCTTCTCTGCACTGCGCAATCTATTTCTTGCAGTATGGAAATGCGATTTCTGACCCGTTAGAAAATTTCCTGACGTTTTCTAGCCAATTTTTTCGTACCTTCAAGCACGATCTCGTACACGCGCACATCATGCCGTGAAGCCTTTTCTAGCTATGAGGCTCGAAATTTTCTAACCCGGCAAAAGCCTCTGCCAGTCGATCAGTTCAAGTAGTAAAGTGTTGATTGCATTTTGCACAAATAATATAGTGTCATCGAAAGATGCCACCAAACTCGGTGCATATAAAGTGGATATATATTGGGCGCCCGCCCACTAGGAAGGACAGTCAAGCACAAAAAACAAAAAAACATCGTTTAAGGCGATGTTCTTTTGAGAGATCTTTTGCGGACCTCACTATTCAGTTGTCGTCGCGTTTTTGGTACTTTCGCGATGTGGCTCCAGAATAGACTAACGGTCCGGATAGGTCAACACGTCCCAGATTAAGAAAGGGAGACTATCATTACCGGACACGTTCAAGCGCGCTTGCAGCCTGCAAGTGCGCCGACTAAGATTGCTCGTTTTGATCGCAAGGATCACTTCCCGCCAGGGTGGGAGATCTGCATCGCGCAAATTCTTGAACTGTTCCACCGGTACGGTTACATCTACAAGCCCTTGTCCGGCGGCTCCTGGTACTCGGCTGACGATAAGTGGAAACTGCCTGATTCCGAAATTCTCAAAGCTATAGCGTGTGCGCATCCCAAGTTCTTCATTGGTTGCCGCGCTGGAAAAGCAACACGTTTTGCGGTTCTCGACATAGATCAGAAGAGCCGCTATCACAACAAGCAGTCACTTGATAAGTTGCTACATGCCTTATCAGATGCCGGTCTTCCAAAGTCTTCCCTTTATCGATCCAGCTACAGCGGCGGCTGGCACCTCTATCTATTCTTTGAAGACCCTATTAGCAGTGCCGATCTCAGAGCGCAACTGATCAAGCTTCTTACGCTCAACGACTTCCAGGTTGGAAAAGGACAGCTCGAGATTTTCCCTCATCCAGGTGGCGACAGATCGCTAGGACTAGGTCTGCGCCTGCCTATGCAACCGGGCTTCGCCTGGCTGGATAAGAAGACGCTTGAAATAGAATATGAGCGCGACGAACTTTCCGCTCCCCAGGCCCTCGAATTGTTTGTCGACGTACTCGATGGAGACGCTAATTCTTATGCGGCTTTTCGACAGCTCAAGACATACAATGAGCAGCTTGAAAAACGTAGAGCGTCCGCAGTCGCCCACGGTCGGGGCGAGCCTGCAAGCAACGTCGTGCCGATCAGGAGAACTGAGAGACCTATTGATACCGGCGAGTTTAGCGACTTCGTCCAAGCCGTGTTCCACCGGCTGCCGCCGGGGATTATGGTGGACAACTGGTACAAGGGCAGGCTCTATCACCTCAACGGACTGAACGGTCCGTCACAGCGCGCAGAGTCAATCGAGTGTGTAGGTCACTATCTCTTCTATGGTGATCCCAGCCGCGACCTGCCGGCGCTTGGATATGGCTATGAACAGGAGCGCCAGTGGGCAATCGAAGAGTATCTTAAAGAAAGAAACAACGGCCAAAGTTACGATATCAACCGCGGCCGAGCTGATGCCTTCGCCCAGGTTGAGCGGGCCGCAAACTGGCGCCCGGCGCACAAGAAAGGCCAGGAATCCTCCAAGTATTCGCCGGTCGTTCCCATATCGTGGGTGCGCGAGAACGCCAATCGGAAAGCCGACGCACGCAAGCGGATTAGCAACGCCCTGGACGGCTTGAAAGAGCGTCAGGAAAAGTTCACTACCGAGGAGCTGCGCAAGGCAGCCAAATGCTCCAAAGAGACGCTCTATAACCACAAGGATATCTGGCACAAGGATTACGAGGACCTGGCTGAGGGCTTCTTTGCAATCAGTACGGACGAATATAACGATGTGGTGGGGGCGGGTTCTACTCAAACCCAGCCCCCTACCACTTCTCTTGACCAAGATATGCCTCCCGGTCGCTTGGCAGCTCGCCGTATTGCCTATGAGATATCCATGCGCTCCCAAAGAGATAAGAGGCAAGCACTGAAGACCGCTGCGACCTCCCAGGAGGCGTCAGAATCGACCTGGCAGGATGAAGTTACCCGGCTTACTCAGAAAGAGCCTTCTACTCTTTCTATTCCAGAGATCAAAGTACTGCTGGCCATTCTTGCGGTCTATCTGTCCACTGCGCCCGATTACGACAGCCAGGCTGCATTGCAGGCATACTTATCTGAGTTGAAGGAACAACTGAATGCCGGGTCTAACGGTCCTCGGTTCGTGGTTCGACCGCCGTAGCTGGAAAAATTCTACGATTCACTGTTGCTTTGATCGCAGATCTGTTATTGTGTTGCCACTGTATGTGGTGTACCTAATCCACATTTCCTGCGAGCTTTCTAAAGGTGCAAGATGCCCAGAGAGAGCTAGGAAAGATGCATGTCGTCTTTGAAATTTAAAAACTTTTCCACCGCTAACAAGCGTACTTTCTTGACATCTGGATTTGCAATCTGATACCACATCAGATCTCACTCATTTTCTGTAACGTCGTTCGATCGCGTCTTCAAAAAGTCTGACCTGGCGGCTTTCTCCGCTGTTCTTCAAGTTTACCGGCTGAGCGCCCACCGCCTTCAAGCCGTTTAGTTTTCTCTTGGTTTTGAGTACTCCTTTCCTGCCGCCTTGACGGCGGAGCCCAGCCGGTCGCCCTCCGGGAGGCAGCGTCGCTGCCCAATCAACTCAAAGGAGGGCTACGATGGTCAGTGCTCGTATACACGATTACGGTTTGGAGCTAACTCAGAATAGTAAGGTGGGATGGGCTTTCAGCCTCTCGCGCAGCGAAAGTTGTGTCAATGCTACTTCGATCTGCAGACGGCTTTGTTATGGAAATGGAGTCCGGTATCAGTCTGATGCTCAGCGTCATAAGCGGCTTCGCAACTTCAAGACTTGCGAGTTATTGTTGCAGAAAGGTGGGCCGGAATTGCTGGCTCAGAATCTGATCGCACTGGTAGATCAGGCGCGGCCAGTGGATTGGCTGGCGGCGCAAATATCTGGTGAACCAACAAACTTGCCTTACACGCTTCGGATTCATGATGTGGGAGACCACTATTCATGCGAGTATGCGCGTGCATGGCTACTTGCGATCCAAGATCGCCCTCAATGCAAATTCTGGTTCTATACGCGCAGCTTCCTTGATCCAAAGCTTCTCGCGGTGCTGTCGGAGCTTGCAGGTGAAGCAAATTGCCAGGGCTTCTTGAGTATCGACAATGACAATTTCGAGCAGGGCTTGCTCGCGTTTTCCGCTTATCCTGGTGTCTGGAAGCTGGCTCTAATGCAGCAGGACCAGGACCAACTGTCTTCTGAATTGATGCCTGCCATTCGCGATCGCGTCAAGCATGGTGAGATTATCAACTTCCCTTATCACCGCGCAGGCAAGCATGTCGTACCGCTCAGAGCCGAGCCGTTGACCAACTGTCCGCAGATAACAACGAGCGCCTATCCGTTGCAGACCAATCGATCTGAGCCTAAGCCGTGTCAGTCTTGCAGTCTTTGTTTGCCTGGCTAGGCTCGCTGCGGACTGGCTTGCAGCCTACCTTGGCTGCACTTTTCGCCTTCTCAGTCTAAGGGGGAGGCGCCACCCCGCGTCAAGCACGAGCACCGAGCAGTTTGTTGTCCAGAGTTACTTCTCGCTTGACACGGGAGCCTCCCCCTTGCCCCCGTAAGTGGCGAAAAGCCGCACTAATACAGGAAGACGAACATCATGAAAAAGAAAGTTTTGATAGCCATACCTGAGCGCCTACTTGACCAATTGGATCTTCTTGCTGAATTTCGATCGCAAACAAGATCTGAGCTAATCCGCGAAGCATGCCGGATTCACCTGGAGAACAGTCAGACGTTTACGCCATCACGACCGGCAATCTCTCTTATACATCCAACGCTCTTGAAGGAGGAAGCTGTCGCCAACTAGACAATGACCTCTGTTGTAACTCAAGCCGGGATGAGCCTCTGCGCCATCCCGGCATTTTTTGTAAGGAGCGGATCATGAATACAAGAACACTCAAAAAGCATCTCAAGTACAAGATTCCTCAGATCAAGCTGGCGATTCTGCGCGAGCCTACAAGTGAGCCCCTGCCTGCCATTCGGACCCCGAGCGACCTGGAGCAATACCTTGAGCCAATGAAACATCTATCGGAAGAACATTTTGTAGCGCTGCATCTTGATGCCAGGTTACAAGTCACGGGCTACCATGTGGTGAGTCACGGAACCGTCTCGGCAAGCCTAGTTCACCCAAGAGAGGTCTTTAAAGCCGCTATCTTGAATAACGCCTACAGTGTTGTCGTCGCTCACAATCACCCGGCTGGATCGACCGACCCGAGCCGGGAAGACCTGGATACGACCAGCCAATTGCTCGCCGCCGGCAAGCTGCTTGGAATTGAGATTCTTGATCATTTGATCGTCTCTTTCCGTGGTGTGGCGAGTATTCGAGAGTCGCATCCTGAGTTGTTTTAGCGGTATGACAATATCGGAAGCGGTGGTTTTATGCTGCCGCTTCTGTATCTTCTTTGATGTTAAATCAAGCACGCAACCCAGACAACAGCGTTAATACTCCCTGCCTCTGTCTTTTGTTGCGTGCTCTTGCGATTGCTTTTTCTGTACTGTGTCATCACCTGCCTGCTGTGGTGGAATAGGCTCCACACCTGGAAAGGAAGCTGGTGAGTGATTGTCTTGTTCTCACTGCTTTCCTGCTTCCTCTTGTGTCGTTATGGTCATGCGCCCTATGTGGGACTTCGCGTCCAGGTGGTCTACATCATGCTTTCCTGATGTTCCGGCAATCTGCGTCTGACCTTCTTTATCCTCTTTCTTGTTGCTGACTTTGGTTCCTGGCTGAATTCCTACTTGTCTTATGTGGCAGCAAAGCCAGCGGCTGTGGGCTTGTCCTGCTTCCGTTGTTTGTCTTTTGTCTGTTCTTGTAAGGCACCCCCGTGCTTTTTAACGGCGCCAATACTGGCACAACTTTTCGGAGGCGCAAGGATTCCCCTACGGGCGCGTGCGCGTCCTTGCGCCACCGAAAAGCGCTAGCGCGGTCTACGACTTATGCAAAACCTGGGCCACCTAAAACGCACTGGAGGTGCCAATAATGAACAATCAATTGACCATCATCGGCAGAGTCGGACAAGATCCCCGCGCTGTAAGCTTCGCTGACTCCGGCAACAAAGTTGTGAAGTTCAGCCTCGGAGTTACTGAATACAGCAACAAGAAAGACGAAGAGAAGACTCTCTGGTTCGACGTTGACTGCTGGAACGGTCTTGGAGAACGCGTAATGCAGACCATCACCAAAGGACGCGAAGTCCTTCTTACCGGGCGATTGGCCATCAACACCTTCAGCAAGGAAGTGGACGGAAAGACAGTGGAAGTACACAAGCCAATCTTGAAGCTCACCAGCTTCCACCTCTGTGGCCCTAAGCCAACCACTGCTGAAAAGGCTGATAACGCCTCCAGTGAATCGAAAAAGGCTGCTCGCAAGAGCGCCTGATTTAGATAAGACAGAGGCAGGAGTGAAAGCTCTTGTCTCTGTCTTCTTTCTTTTCTTGCCGCCATTGACTGCCTCAGCTCAAGGTGACCTTGCCCCGGAGCCGCTCTTGCCGTGCCGCTCTACTTCTGTCCGACTGCCCTTGCTTTCCTGCCTGGCGCAAAGCCTACCGCTTGCCCCCACCGTCAACCTCACATCTGCAATTGCAAACTTCGCAGTAGTTGACGGTGGGACCCCGTCTGCGC
>Ga0163219_100078_pt1 | contig 25264 bp, 19 predicted proteins | sample MSEWel2016_04_06_FD_113150 | JGI IMG/M metagenome (GOLD analysis project Ga0163219, IMG submission 113150) | Subsurface microbial communities from deep shales in West Virginia, USA - MSEEL Well Study Marcellus 3H_2016_04_06 ...
GGTTTCGACGCCGCCGGCCTGGTGGCGCAGCAGATCGATGAAGTGGCAGCCCTCGCCGACGATCCGTCCGCCCCCGACCGCGGGATCCTGGGTCCAGTGCTCCGCCGGGATCGCGCCGGCGTTCACCGTCATGACGAAGCTCTTCGGTCCGGGAAGCGCCTGAAGCAGCTGCCGGGTCTTCACCACCATGGGGGCGAAACGGCGGTTGAAGCCGACCATCAGGAGCGGCGCGGCGCGTCCGGCCGGCGCCGCCGACGCCTCGATCCCCTGAAGTTCGCCGAGCGTGAGGCACAGGGGCTTCTCGACGAACACGTGCTTGCCGGCCGCCAGCGCCGCCGTCACGTAATGGGCGTGGCTGTCGTGGCGCGTGGCGATGCAGATGGCGTCGGTGGCGGGGTCCTCGATCGCCACGCGGGCTTCGCTCGCCGCCTGGCGGAAGCCGAATTTGCGGCCGTAGTGGACGGCGGAGACGCCGCCCGAGGAAACGATGGCCTGAAGATCCGCCCCGGCGGACTTGAATGCCTGCACCAGGATTCGGCTGGAATAGGCGCCGGCCCCGATGAAGCTCACGGACGCCGCGTCCTTCGCGGAAGTCTCCGCGCGGAGCGGGGTGACCGCCGGCCATCCGGGCTCGGCCGTCTCGGCGGGGCGGGGATACTCGATCAGGATGCCGATCGACTTCTCCCCCGAGCCGAGGACGTCGTAGGCCTTCTCGGCCTCGGGGACCGGGAACCGGTGCGTGACGAGTGGCCGCGTGTCGAGCCGGCCGGCCTGCATCAGGTCCAGTACCGCCTCGAAGTTCCGCTGCTCGGTCCAGCGGACGAAGCCCAGCGGATAGTCCTGACCCTTCTCCTCGTAGGCCGGGTCGTAGCGGCCGGGGCCATAGGAGCAGGAGACCTGGAAGCTCAGCTCCTTCTCGTAGAAGTCCGCGCGGTTGAGCTGCAGGCCGGTGACGCCGACGAGCACGATGCGCCCGCGCTTGCGACACATCCGGGCCGCCTGGGCGACAGGGTCGGAGCTCGCCGTGCTCAGGGTCAGCAGCACGCCATCGACGCCGCGGCCGCGGGAGAACGCCTCCGCCGCCGCCACCGGATCGGCGCCCGTGGACGGGTCGAACGTCTCCGCGCCGAAACCGCGCGCGAGGGCGAGGCGCTCGGGGTCGAGGTCAATCCCCAGCACCCGGCATCCGTTCGCCCGGAGGATCTGCACCGTCACCAGGCCGATGAGGCCCAGGCCCATGACGACGAAGCTCTCGCCGAGGGTGGGTGCGGCGAGCCGCACGCCCTGCAGGGCGATCGCGCCCAGGACGGTGAACGCCGCCTCGTCGTCCTCGACCCCGTCGGGCAGGCGCGCCACGAGGTTCTGCGGCACCACCACCACCTCGGCATGGCTGCCGTTTGAGACCACGCGGTCGCCGACGCTCAGGCCCTTCACGCCGGCGCCGACCTCGACCACGCGGCCGACGTTGCAGTAGCCCAGCAGCATCGGCTGATCGAGCTTGGCCCGGATCGCCTCGACCGTGGTCATCAGCCCATCGGTGACGACCTTCTGCAGCGCCTCCTTCACCCGCTCGGGCTGCTGGCGGGCCTTGGAGAGCAGCGAGCCCCGGGCGAACTCCACCAGCATCCGCTCCGTGCCGGCCGAGACCAGGCTGACGGACGTCGCGATCCGCACTGCCCCGGCCCGCACCTGCGGCGCCGGCACGTCGGCCACGATCGTGCGGCCGCTCTTCAGATCTTGGAGGACTTGCTTCATCGCCTTAGACGCCCACTCCCGTTCCCCGAGCCTTGCGCGCTAGCAAGATACAGACCGGTTGCGCTGCGCGGAGGCGGGCGCCTCGTCACAGGATCAGGCCCTCAGACGAGGACAGGTGCATCCACGAAGCTTCGGCACCACAGTTCGATACACATTAGCGACAGCAGTGTGTAGGCGCCGTCCACCTCGCCGCGCGCATCGGCTGACCGGAGGCGGTCGACGGCGGCCGGATCGAAGAGGCCACGATCGCGCACGGTCTGCGGGGCCAAGAGTTCGGCCGCGGCGTCGCGCATGTCGTGATGAAGCCATTGCCGAAGGGGGGCCCCAAAGCCGGTCTTCGGGCGGAAGATCGTGGAGTTCGGCAAGCGGCCGACCTGAGACTGCTTGAGGATCCACTTCGGTGTGAGCCCGCGCAGCTTCCATTCCACGGGGATGGTCGCGGCGAATTCCACGAGTTCTATGTCTAGGAGTGGGACACGCGTCTCGACGCCCGCCGCCATCGACATCTTGTCGGTGTAGGTCAGGTTGTGGTCGCCGAGGAAGAAGCGTTGTTCCAAAAGGAGACACTTCTCAATGGGGGGGAGCTCGGGCGCCTCCGCGAGGAGCCGCTCCAGCGGCTCGAATACATCTTCGCCGCAGAGTCCCGTGCGGAGGTGCGGCGCTAGCAGCTGGTCGGGCAGGCCGATCGGTCCCCAGGCAAAGGTCGACGATATCCGCCTGTCGCCATCGAGCGCGCCGGAAGCGAGCACCTTCTTCAGTCGCCGAAGGAGCGCGCCGTGGCCGACCAGACCGCGGGAGGCTGACGCGAGCGCGCCTCTCGCCGCCGTGGGCAGCCCCTCCCACAGGCCGTCGAACGCCAGGACGGTGTGCCGACGATAGCCCGTGAAGAGATCGTCACCCCCCGCGCCAGAGAGCAGCACCTTAATCCCGTGGGACCGGGCGAGCTCCGAGATGAAGAGCACGTTGAGACACGCTGGATCGGCCAGGGGCTCATCAAGCGTGTAGGGCATGTCGATCAGCCGCTCCCACATGGCCGGCGCGTCGACACGGACCTCCCGCAACTGGACGCCCAGGGCCGCGGCGGCGGAGCGGGCGTAGGGAAGGTCTTCCGCGGCCCCTTCTTCCTGGCCCGCGTCGATCGTGAAGCAGAGGATGTCCGGCGCCTGGGCGCGCGCGGCGGCGACCACCGCACTGGAGTCGAGCCCTCCGGAGAGGAACGCGCCAACGGGGACGTCCGAGACCATCTGACGGGAGACGCAGCGATCCACTGTCTCGCGCAGCTCGGCCGCGCAGTCGCGCCATCGCCAGTCCCGGCGGGGCGCGTAGGCCGGCGGTTTCCAGTAGACCCAGCTCCGCACGATCCTTCCCCCGCTGAGGATCATCGCCGACCCGGGCTCGAGCTTCTTCACGCTGGAGAAGAGGGTCTGCTCGCCGGGACACCAGAGGAAGGTCAGGTAGCGGCGCAGCGCCGACACGTCGATCTCGTGACGAAACTCGGAAAGCAGGGGCAACGCCTTGATCTCGCTGGCGAAAACCACTTCGTTCGCAGTCGCCGCATAGTAGAGCGGCTTCACGCCGAGATGGTCGCGCGCCAGGAGGAGCTCGTCGCTCAGAGCATCGTGGATCGCGAACGCGAAGATGCCGTTCAGCCGGGACAGGAACTCCGCCCCGAAGCGGGCGTACCCTTCCAGCAGCACCTCGGTATCGGAGCTGCCGCGGAAGCGCACGCCGTCACGCACGAGTTCGGCTCTCAGTTCGCGGTAGTTGTAGATTTCGCCATTGAACGCGATCGTATAGCGCGCGTCAGCCGTGCTCATCGGCTGAGCGCCTGCATCGCTCAGGTCGATAATGGCGAGCCGGCGGTGGCCGAGTCCCACGTGACCCGAGGGGGATATGAATGCGCCGGCGCCGTCGGGCCCTCGGTGGGCAATCTTCCCGAGGCTCATCGCCAGCTTCGTCTGATCGATGCTGCGTCCGGTTGAGATACCGGCGATACCGCACATCCTAAAGTAGTGGGCAGCCCCGCAGGCCGCCTCCCTGCTGGTTGAAGGCGGTCCGGTGGGGCGCTGGAGGCATGGGACTAGTCTGCTTGGCGGACGCGGGCGTCGGGCGCGCCGACGCGCGGCGGTTCCGGGGTGTAGGCCTGGCCGGTGATCTCCAGCTCGCGGCGCTTGTAGGCGCGCCAGCGCAGCACGTCGGCCCGGAGCATCGACCAGATGACGCCGGCCGAGCCCGCCCGCCACGCGCCCTTCAGGATCAGGCAGTAGAAGAACATGAGCGCCGGCGCGAAGGGCAGGCGCAGCGTCAGCCTCTTCAGCCACATGCGCCGTTCGAGGGCGTTGCCCAGCAGCCTGGGCTTCGCCGAAAGGGGATCCGACCTCCAGGCCGCAAGCGCCTCCGCCGTCGTGTAGGCGTTCTGCTTCTCGAACCAGTGGTGGAGGTTCGGGCTGTCGTGGTGTTCCAGATCGCCGGCAAGAACCACGGCGCGGCCCGCCACGATCGGATGCTCGTTCACGAGCACGTCCGAGAAGCGGCACGAGCCCGTCCGCCACAGCCGCAGGATATCCTGCCGTACCGGCAGCGGCCGTCCCATGAACCAGAGCCGCCGACGCACCAGCACCGCGTCAGCGTCGTCGCGCGCGATCATCTCGCGGATGGCTTGTTTCAAGCCGTCGGTCAGCCGCTCGTCGGGATCCAGCTTCATGGTCCAGGGCGCGCTGATCGGCAGCTGTCCGATGGCGTAGTTCCACTGGTCGCCGAAGCCGCGGAACCGCCGCTGCACGACGTGGACCCCGTGCTCCAGCGCAATGTCGATCGTCTTGTCGGAGCTGAAGCTGTCCACGAGGAACACTTCGCTCGCGAAGCCCGCCACGTTCCGGAGGACGGCCTCCATGTTGTGGGCCTCGTTCAGGGAGATCATGACGACGGCCAGGCGCGCCGGCTCGTCTCCCTTGGCGAGCGAGGGGGCGGCGTCCGGCGTGTCGGGAGTTCTAAGTTCCATTCAGCCCGGTCGCATGGAGGCGGGCGGCGCGAAGATCGCGCACAGCATTCGTGCTGAATTTGCCCAGGTCATCTGAGCGGCCCCCACCGCGCTTGCCTCCCCAAACTGCACGTTCCGGCCGGTGTTCTGCAAGTGTTTGTGCGGTCGCAGATCTTCCGAGGTCCTCGGGCCACGCGGGAAGGTGGTCGCAACCGAGATCGGCGGCCGCTGGCGCAGTTCATGCATGTGTCGCGCAATTCGATTGGAACTGACAACGCGATCAACTAGCGAGAGCGTCGGTGCGTCCGATCTGCAAGCGGACGGGCGGTCGCCTTCCCTCGCTTGTTTTGGCATGTTGGTATTCGGGGGCGATGGATTGTGACGAAGCGGGCGTTCATCACGGGGATCACGGGGCAGGACGGCGCGTATCTGGCCGAGTTCCTGCTGGCGAAGGGTTATGAGGTCCACGGCCTGAAGCGGCGGTCCTCGTCGTTCAACACGGGCCGGATCGACCACCTCTACCGCGATCCCCACGAGCCCGGGGCGGACATGCTCCTGCACCATGGCGACATGACGGACGCCACGAACCTGATCCGGCTGATGCAGCGCATCCAGCCGGACGAGGTCTACAACCTGGCGGCCCAGAGCCACGTCTATGTGAGCTTCGAGACGCCGGAGTACACGGCTAACGCCGACGCGCTCGGGCCGCTGCGCATGCTGGAGGCGATCCGGATCCTGGGTCTCGAAGGCTCCACCCGCTTCTACCAGGCGTCGACATCCGAGCTGTACGGCAAGGTGGCCGAAACCCCGCAGTCGGAGACCACGCCCTTCTATCCCCGCAGCCCCTACGGCGCGGCCAAGCTCTACGCCTACTGGATCACGGTGAATTACCGAGAGGCCTACGGCATTCACGCCTCGAACGGCATCCTGTTCAACCACGAGAGCCCGATCAGGGGCGAGACCTTCGTGACCCGCAAGATCACCCGCGCGGCGGCGGCGATCCACCTTGGTCTTCAGGAGAAGCTCTATCTGGGCAACCTGGATGCCATCCGGGACTGGGGGCATGCGCGCGACTACGTCGAGGGCATGTGGCGGATCGTCCAGCAGGACCAGCCCGGTGACTATGTGCTCGCCACGGGCGAGGGCCATACGGTGCGCGAGTTCGTGGAGCGCGCCTTCGCCCATGTCGGCCGCACAATCGCCTGGGAAGGCGAGGGCGTGGACGAGAAGGGCCGCGACGCGAAGACCGGCGCCGTCCTGGTCGAGATCGATCCCGAGTACTTCCGGCCGACCGAGGTCGACCTGTTGATCGGCGACGCGACACGAGCGAAGCAGGAGCTCGGCTGGAATCCGCGGATCACCTTCGAGGGCCTCGTCGAGGAGATGATGCGCGAAGATCTGAAGCTGATGCAGGGGACGAACGCGGAGCGCCGCTCGTGAGCGCGGCAGGACCCCGGGTGCGCGAGATCGTCTCGGAGGGGCGGGTGATCGCCCACATCTACGACCTCAATCAGGACGGCGGGATGACCTTCCCGACGCCGGCCGACGCCGAGATGCAGTGCGGGTTCGGCCTCGTTGCCGAGGCCAAGACGCTGAAGCCGCACGTGCACAAGGTGCTGGCGCGCGAGACGCAGAACACGTCGGAGTTCATCCTGGTGCTCAGCGGCGCAATGCACGTCGACTTCTACGACCCCGAGGGCCGGAAGGTCGAAAGCACCACCCTGACGCCTCAGACGGCGCTCCTGCAGTTCATCGGCGGCCACGGCTTCCAGGTGGAAGCGGGGACGCGGTACGTCGAGGTGAAGCAGGGCCCGTACTACGGGGAGACCGCCGACAAGGTGTGGATCTAGGGGTTGGGTGGGCGGCTCGCCGCCCGCAGTGGAGCGCGGAGCGGGGGCCAGCGCAGACCAATGGAATATCGCCGCGAGATCGATGGCCTTCGCGCCGTCGCCGTCGTGCCCGTCATCCTCTTCCACGGCGGGGTCGCCGGCTTTGGCGGCGGTTTCGTCGGCGTGGACGTCTTCTTCGTGATCAGCGGATATCTGATCACCTCGCTGATCGCCGCCCAGGCCGCGGCGGGTCGCTTCTCCCTCGTCGAATTCTATGAACGGCGCGCGCGACGCATTCTCCCGGCCCTGTTCCTGGTAGTCTTGGCCTGCGTGACCGTCGCCTGGCTGCTGATGCTGCCGGGCGAGCTCAGGAACTTCTCCCAGAGCGTCGCGGCCGTCGCGGTCTTCGCCTCGAACGTGCTCTTCTGGCGGGAGTCCGGCTACTTCCAGCCCAACTCCGAAGTGAAGCCGCTCCTGCACACATGGAGCCTGGCCGTCGAGGAGCAGTACTACGTCGTCTTCCCGATCCTCATGCTGGTCCTCTGGCGCTTCCGGCGGCCATGGCTGATCGGCGTCCTTGCGCTGGTGGCGGCGCTCAGCCTCGGATGGGCGGAATGGGGTTCCCGCCACATGGCGGCGGTGGCCTTCTACTCGCTGCCCACCCGCGGCTGGGAGCTCCTGCTGGGCGCGCTTGTCGCCCTGCTCGGTCTGCCCGCGACGACGCGCCGCCTGGGCAGGCCGGCGCGGGAAATCATGGCGGCGGCCGGGTTGCTGCTCATCAGTGCAGCGATCTTCGCCTTCGACGAGAGCACGCGCTTTCCGGGGCTGCACGCGCTCGTTCCGACCATCGGGGCGGGCCTGATCATCGCGGCGGCCGCGCCAGACACCATCGTGGGACGGGTGCTGAGCAGCCGCATCTTCGTCGGCGTGGGACTGATCAGTTACAGCCTCTACCTCTGGCATCAGCCGCTGTTCGCGTTCGCGAAGCTCTACGCCCTGCGCAACCCAGGCCCCGCGGTGCTCGTCTCGCTGATCATCGCCACGTTCGGGCTGGCCTACCTCACCTGGCGGTATGTCGAGCAGCCGTTCCGCGACCGGAGCCGGCTGTCGCGCGGGAGCATCTTCGCCCTGGCCGGCGTGTTTTCAGCCATCCTCATCGGCCTCGGCGCGGCCGGGCACATCGCCAATGGGTTCGAGGGCCGTTTCTCGCCCGAGGTCCTGAAGATGCTCGAACACAAGCAGGACCTGAGCCGCCCGCGGGAGATCGCCTGCCTCAGGGCTCTCGAGACGTCCCGGCGACTGGACCAGGCCTGCGCCCTGGGCGCGCAGGGCGGGGAACCCGATGTCATCCTGGTGGGCGACAGTCACGCGCGAAGCTTCGTTCTCGCCATGGACAGGGTCCTCGCGGAGAAGGGCCTCGCCGGTCGCAGCTACGCCTATACGGACTGCCCGTACCTGCCCGCCGCCCGGTCGAGGAACCGCAGCCCGGAGCAGCTTGTCTGCGATGAGCTCTCGGCTCAGCTGTATGCGGGGCAGGGCGCCCGGCCGAAGACCTACGTCTTCGTGTCCCGCTGGACGCTGCGTCTCGAGCAGGAGCGCTTCGACAATCGCGAGGGCGGGGTGGAGCCCGGCGAGCGCGAGCACTTCGACACGCCCGACTCCGCGGGGCTGGATTACGCCCGGGGCCTGGGCCTGCAATACCAGCAGAGCATCCAGCGCCTGCTCGACGGCGGAAACACGGTGGTGCTCGTCTATCCGGTGCCGGAGATGGGGTGGCGGGTGCCGGAGTATCTGGGGAAGACTCTGCGATACCACGGCCGCCTGAAGCCGGAGACGGGCTCCACCGACTACGGCGTTTTCCGCGCCCGCAACGCCCGCACCCATGCCGCGCTGGACGCCATAGGCTCCCATCCGCGATTGGTCCGCATCCGGCCGGAACAGTTGCTTTGCGACACCTATGTGGCGGGGCGCTGCGCGGCGCACGCCGGAGGCGTTCCGCTCTACCTGGACGACGACCATCTGTCGGCGCTCGGATCGAAGCTCGTGGCCGAACAGATCGCGGCGCGGATCCGCTAGGAGGGAGGGGGCGGCCGCCGCCCGCCTGCGGAGGTTCTGATCAAGACGGGCGCCGTGCTACGGGCAAACGTTCACAGCGCCTAAACAAAGCTCGTGCAGATGTTGGGCCGAACTGCACCTTGGCCCAGAATGTGCAGACCGCGGTCGTACCTTTGACTTGCTTTCCCGCACTGGTGCAGTTGTTCAGGAGCTTTCGATGATCCCCGTCTGCGAGCCGGACATCTCCGATGGCGAGATCGCCAATGTGCTGGAGTGCGTGAAGTCCGGCTGGATCTCTTCGCAGGGGCCGTTCATCGGAAAGCTCGAGGGCGCGTTTGCGGGCTACCACGGGGTGAAGCACGCGGTCGCGCTGGCGAACGGGACGGCGGCCGTCGAGGTGGCGCTCCACGCGGCGGGCGTCGGGCGCGGCGACGAGGTCATCCTGCCGTCCTTCACGATCATTTCCGTCGCGCTGGCGGTGGTTCGCCTCGGCGCCATCCCGCGCTTCGTGGACGTGGATGCGGTGACCTGGAACCTGAATCCCGACCAGGTGGAGGCGGCCATCACGCCCAAAACCCGGGCGGTGGTCGTCGTCCACACCTACGGGCATCCGGCGGAGATGGACCGGCTCATGGAGATCGCGCGGCGCCACGGCCTGAAGGTCGTGGAGGACACTGCGGAGGCGATCGCCAGCCGCTGGAAGGGCAAGCTGTGCGGCACCTTCGGTGACGTCGCGGCATTCTCGCTCTACGCCAACAAGCTCGTCACGACGGGTGAGGGCGGCATCATCATCACCGACGACGACGAGGCGGCGGCGCGGGCGCGGAAGTACATCAACCTCTACTTCGGCCAGGACGAGCGGTTCGCTCACACCGACCTCGGCTACAACTTCCGCATGACCAACCTGCAGGCGGCCGTCGGCGTCGCCCAGATGGAACGCATCGACGAGTTCAAGCAGAGGAAGGCCCAGGTCGGCGCCTGGTACGCGGAGCGCCTGCGGGACTCCCCCGTGGTCGACTTCCAGAGGACGGTGGGCGACGTGGACGTCGTCTACTGGATGTACTGCGTCACCCTGAAGGACGAGGTCAACATGACCGCGGCGGCGGTCATGGAGAAGCTGAAGGAGAGGGGGATCGGCACGCGACCCTTCTTCAAGGGGCTGCACCTGCAGGAGCCGCTTCGCCCGTACGTGAAGGAGGGCGCCGCCTATCCGGTGACCGAGAGGATCTACGAGCGCGGCTTCTACCTCCCGTCCAGCGTCACCCTGAGCGAGGCCGAGGTGGCCAGCGTCTGCGAGGCCCTGGAAGACCTCGCCTGATGCGTGAGCGGCCGGTCATCCTGTTCTACAAGCAGCTGACCACGCTCGGGGGAGCCGAGGTCCTGCTGGCGCAGCACTATGCGTACCTGAAGGGGAAGGGCCACGACGTGAAGGTGGTCTGCTTCGGTCACGCGGACGTCGCGCGCGTGCACCTGGAGCCGCAGGACCTGATCGTCGTGCCGGGAAAGGGCGTCGCGGCCCAGACCTGGGGCCTGGCGCAGCTGCTCCGGCGCATCGAGCCGGCGCAGGTCTACTGCCACTCGGGGCATATCGAGTTCGGGGTGGCCGCGGCGATCGCGCGTCAGCCGTACGTGCTCTTCGTGCACCATCCCACCACTATGTCTTATAATGAGACGGACAAGTACGCGCCCTGGTTCTTCGGCCGCTACAAGGCGTTCGCGCGCAAGGACCGGATGTACGACGAGATCGTCGCTGCGCATGCTGCGCTGTCGCCCCTGAAGCGCGCCTACTTCGCGCTTCGCGCACTGATTTCCCAATGGGCCGTGCGCAGGGCTTCTCTGGTGCTGGTCCTCTCCGACTATGCCGTGCGGGAGAAGCGGCAGATCTTCGGCGTGATGGCGCGGAGCCTGCGCGGAGCGATCCCTCGCCGGCGCATCGCCCTGCTCGACGGTAAAGCCCAGCCTCGCGCGGTGAGGGGTGAGGCCACCCTGGTCTCCGTGTCGCGGCTGGACGAGAACAAGCGCATAGACATCCTGATCGATGCGGTCGCGCGGCTGACGCAGCGAGGGCGTCCGGTGCGCCTGCTCCTGGGCGGCTCGGGACCGGCCCGCGCGGATCTTGAGGCCCAGGTGAGAGCGCTGCAGCTCGAGGACTGTGTGCAGTTCCTGGGCTATGTCCCTGAGCAGGATGTGGAGCGGCTCTACGCTGGCATGGACCTGTTCGTGACCATCGACTGGGCCGACTTCCGCATCACCACCTATGAGGTGCTCGCCGAGAACCGCCGCGTCGTCGTCTCCGACGATACGGACCTGGATCCGGAGCTGCTCGGGTCGGGATATCTGTTCGCCTCATCGGCCGACGCGGAGGCGCTCGCGTCCGTGATCGAGCAGGCGCTGGCGACGCCCGTCGCCTGGGATCGGGAGCGGCTGAAGACCTACCTGGACCGCTATTCCTGGGAGACCTACTTCTCCCGCGTCGAAGACGCGGTGGCCGGCCATGCTTAGGGCGGGGTTCGAGCTCATCATGCGCGAGCGCCTGCGCCGACTGCGCGCGACGGAGGCGATCTACGACACGGTCACCGAGCCGGAGGCCATCCGTGCGCGGCAGCTTGAGCGGCTCAACCGCAGCTGGACGCGAGCCTGGCGGGAAATCCCCTTCTATCAACAGTGGCGCGAGCGGCACGGCCTCCCGGAGACCATCGGCTCGCTCGAGGAGCTGACCGCCTTTCCGGTGCTGACGAAGACGGACATCCAGCAGAATGCGGATCTGGTGGCGCGGACGCCGGGCGCGACGCGGACCACGCTCACGGGCGGCACCAGCGGTCTCTCCACCGCCTTTCCCATGAACGACCAGGATGCGCAGTCCGCCTGGACGAACAGCTTCGTGGGTCGCGGATGGGGCGGGGTTCGGCCCCACGATCCGCTGTTCATCATCTGGGGCCACTCCCACCTGTTCGGCGGGCGGGGCGTCGCCCGGAAGCGCGCCGTTCGCGCGCTCAAGGATCGGCTGCTGAATGTGCGTCGGGTTTCCGCCTACAACCTGGACGAGGCGAGCCTGGAGCGGATCGCCGCTAGCCTGCAGGCGTTCCGGCCCGCCTACATCATCGCCTACGGCTCATCCCTGATGCACCTGTGCGCGCACGTCGAAGCCGCGGGGCTCTCGTTCGCGCACATCGGCCTGAGGCGGGTCGTGAACACGTCCGAGAGCATTCAGCCCGAAGAAGCCCGGCGGGTCAGCGCCGTCTTCGGCTGCCCCGTCGTCAACGAGTACGGCATGTCGGAAGCGGGCGTGATCGGCTATTCCGCCGACGACCTCTTCCCCATCCGGGTGCTGTGGCACGACTACATCGTCCAGACCCGCGAGCGCCGCATCCTCGTCACCACAGTCGGCGACCGCTGCTTCCCACTGTTCCACTACGACACCGAGGACCTTTGCCCGGACCAGCACGCGCCCGGCGAGGCCCTCCTGGCCCTGTCGGGACTGCTCGGAAAGGCGCGCGACGTCTTCCGGATCACGGATTGGCACGGGCGGTCGCAGGAAGTCTCGACATTCCTCTTCGACCACATCCTCAAACAGATCCAGACGCTCCACTCCCTGCACTTCGAGCTCAGGGCTGACGGGGTGGTGCTGATCAAGTACACGGCTGCGGCCGAGGCTCCCGATCCCGAGGCCATCTTCAGGAAGCTCGACGAGGGGCTTCGGCTCGAGGGGATCGAGGTGGAGCGCAGCCGGTTCGCCTTCGAGCGGATCGAGCGGCCGCTCCAGACCGTCGCCGGCAAGCGGCGGACGCTTCAGGTGGAGCCCTGGGCCGCCGGCCAATGAGACACCATGCGAAGCGACAATCCGCGCCCGAGCCGCCGCGCCGCGGCCGTTGTATCTGATCCTGACGTGAAGACTGCCATGCGCCCGAAGCTGCTCATCTTTGCCGGCAACCCGACGCAGTACCATGCGCCCCTGTTCCGCGCGATGGCGGCTGGGCTCGACCACGACATCGAGGTGATGTTCGGGGACGAGATCGGCGCAAAGGCTTTCTACAATCCCGAGCTTCGGTCCGTGATCGAATGGGATGTCCCGGTCACCGCCGGCTATCCTCACCGCTTCTTCGACAACCTGTCGTCGTCGGACCGCAAGGGGTTCTGGTCGCGGAATAATCCGCGGATGATCCCCTATGTGATGGCCAGCAAGGCCACACATGTCCTGATCCACGGCTACGACACCCTGTCGTCCTGGTACGTCTACTTCGCCGCGCTGCTCTCGGGGAAGACGATCATCTGGCGCGGCGAGGCCTTCGAGCCGAAGGACGGGGGACGGTTCCTTCCGCGGACCGTCAAGAACCTGGTCCTTCCCCTGTACTTCAGGGCCTGCGCCAAGGTGCTCTATTCCTGCATCGGAAACCGGGACTACCTGGCCAAGTTTCTTCCCCGCCGGCGCGACAAGATGGTGTCGTTCCCCTGCTCGGTAGACAACGCCTTCTTCGAATCCCTCAGGATCAAGGATACCGCGGCGCTCGCCGCGGTCCGGGCCGAGTATGGGCTGCCGGAGGACCACATGGTCGTCGTCACCTGCTGCCGGCTCACCAAGCGAAAGCGGGTGGACCTGATCCTGCGCGCCATCGCAGCGATGAAATACAGGAAGACCTGCCTCCTGGTCGCCGGCGACGGGCCGGAACGCGAGGCGCTGGAGGAGTTGGCGAGATCGCTGGGCGTGCAGCTGGTCGTCGCAGGCTTCGTGGGCCAGAAGGTGGTGGCCAAGCTCCTGTCGATCGCCGACGTCTTCGCCCTGATGTCCAGCTACGATGCCTCTCCCAAGGCGCTGAACGAGGCCATGAACTTCCCGGTCCCCATGCTGGTGAGCGACGGCATCGGGACGGCCCAGGACCTCGTCCACGAGGGCGTGAACGGCTACATCCTGACAGACGACACGCCGGACGCGCTGACCGAACACCTCAACACCTTCGCCGAGCGGCCTGAGCTGCGGCGGAGCATGGGCGCCAGGAACGCCGAGATCCTGAAGAGCTACTCCTTCGACGTGAACGTCGCCAACCTGCGGGCGGCGCTCGAGGAGACCCAGTGATGGCGGCCCTATTCTTCCAACGCGTGTTCGAGAGCCCCTCGGACGCTCATTATTTCTTCGGCTACTTCAACACGCCGCAGGTCTCGTTCGACGGGTCGAAGGTTCTCGCCGCCCGAACGGACTTCATCGACCGCGTGCCGGAGCTTTCGGACACGGCGACGCTCGGCTACTTCGACCTCGCCGATCCCGCTCGGCCGTTTGTGGAGATCGGGCGGACCAACGCCTTCAATTGGCAGCAGGGCTGCATGCTGCAGTTCAGCGGGCCGGACTTCAATCGCACGGTCCTCTACAACCGCTTCGACGGGGAGCGCTTCGTCACCGAGGTGGTGGATCTGGAGAGCGGCGACCGCCGCGTGGTGGAAAGCCCCGTGTACGCCGTCTTCCCGGACGGCGGGCGGGCGCTGACCATCGACTTCGCGCGCCACTACTGGTGCCGGCGGGGGTACAGCTACGGGAACATCGTCGATCCGGACAAGAACCGGCCCGTGGTGGAGGGCGACGCCATATCGCTCGTCGACCTGAAGAGCGGGACCAGCCGGCCGATCATCACCATCGAGCGGATGCTGGCGCTGAAGCCGCTCAGCAACATGGCCGGCGCCGTCCATTACCTCGAGCACATGACGATCAGCCCCGACGGCTCGAAGTTCGTCTTCCTCCATCGCTGGAAGCCGCAGGCCGGCGGGATCCACGCGAGGCTCTGCGTCAGCGACGCCGAGGGCGGGGACGTGCGGATCCTGAACGACAGCGGGCGCATGAGCCACTACTGCTGGGCCGACGGGGACACCCTGCTGGGCTACGGCGGCATGGCCAACCCGATCAACGCGCTGCGCAAGAGCAAGGCGGTGACGAAGAGCCTCTTCAAGGCCCTCCTGCCGATCTACCACGCCCTGGTGAAGGACAACTCCGGCGTCGCCAAGGCGCTCACGGGAGACAGCTATCTGCTGATCGACACGAGCAGCGGCAGGATCAAGCCGGTCGCGGCGCCTCTGCGCAGCGACGATGGGCACCCGACGATGCTTCGCAGCGGCCGCATCTTCGTCACCGACACCTATGCTCGGGCCAAGTACGACCAGAGGCCCGCCCTACTGGCCTACGACCTGGATACGGAAACGGTGCATCGGCTGGACGAGCTCGGCTCCATCCCGGAGCTCGACGAGACCCCGCTCCGCTGCGACCTGCATCCGCGGGTTTCGCCGAGCGGCGAGTTCGTGTCGATCGACACCATGGACCGGGGCGTGCGTGGCACCTACGTCTACCGCGCGGTGGTGAACTGATGGCGGCGAAGACCGCATCGAGCGTGGCGCCGGGCCTGGCGCACACGCCTCGTGTCCTGGTGGTCACCGCCGGCACGAGCGGCAAGAAGAGCTTCCTGGCCGAGGCTTTCCGCGACCAGCTCGGCGCGGCGGTCGTGCCGGGCAAGCAGTGGAACGAGCGGCGCATCGATCGCGTGCTGCAACTGTTCGGCTTGGGCCGCATCGTGGCCAACGAGCGGGCCGTGAACCGGGCGCTGCTCGAACGGGCGAACGGCGGCTACGATCTCCTCTGCATCATCAAGGGGCTGTCCGTCCGTCGGGAGACGCTCGAGGTGCTGCGCGCTGCCAATCCGCGGGCGACGCTGATCTGCTGGACCTGCGACGATCAGTTCCTGGCCCACAACCAAACGCCGATCTTTCGCAAGGCCGCCCCGGCCTACGACATGATCTTCACCTGCAAGTCTCACAATGTGCGCAACCGGGAACTGGAAGGTCTGGGGTTCCGGCGGGTGGAGTTCCTCTACCAGGCCTTCTCGGAGGCGGATCATCGTCCGCGCCCGAATCCCCGTTCGCGGCACCTGGGCAGGGTGGTCTTCATCGGTTTCGCCGAGCGCAAGCGGTTCGACTTCATGAACTTCCTCGCGGCCAACGGGATCGAGGTGGACGTCTACGGCAGCGCGTGGGAGCGGGGCTCGTATCGACGCGAGGCTCATCCCAACCTCAAGCTGCACATGAAGCCCCTGCTGGGGGACGACTATGCCGACGCGATCAGCAACGCAGCGATCTCGCTCTGCTTCCTGCGGGAGCTAAACCGCGACCTGCACACCTCCCGGACCTTCGAGATCCCGGCCTGCGGCGGGTTCATGCTGGCCGAACGGACCGACGAGCACGCCGCCCTCTTCCGCGAAGGCGAGGAGGCCGAGTTCTTCGACACCAAGGAGGAACTCCTCGAAAAGGCGCGCGCCTATCTTGCCGCGCCGGAGCGGCGCGCCGAGGTGGCGAGGCGTGGATACGAGCGCACGCGAAGGTCGGACTATTCCTATCGCGCGATGGTGGAACGGATCGTGCAGCAGGCCTTCTCGTCGCAAGAAGGGCCGCCGCCATAGAACGTCTGCTGACCATTGTACATGCGCTCATCGAATGGGCGATCCGCGGCATACCGGGTGGGACGGGGCAGCGTGTTCGGCGCGCCTATTACCGTGGGCGCCTCGGCCGGTGCGGCCGCAACGTGCGCATCGATGAGTACGTGATCTTCCACAATCCCAAGAACATCGAGATCGGCCACGACGTGTGGATCATGAGCGGCGCCGTGCTGACGGCCCCGAGCGGATCCGAGGCTGACGTCGAGGACAACAAGACGGTCATCGCCGCCGACGCTGGCGCGGCCGCGGTCGACCGCGGCAAGCTGCGGATCGGCAGCGAGGTCCAAGTCGGACACTTCAACATCCTCAACGGCATCGGCGGCCTGGCCATCGGCGACTGCGTGACCCTGTCGGCCAATGTGGCGATCTATTCGGCGACCCATCTCGACCGCGATCCGTCCGATCCGTCGGTCCGGGTCGGCGCGAACGGGATGGTGCGCTCGCGTCCGGTCTTCTCCCGCCACCGGCCGGTGCTGGTCGGGGAGGGCGCCTGGCTCGGGCTGGGCGTGGCCGTGGTCTGTGCGTCCATCGGCCGTGACGCCTTCGTGCAGAGCGCGTCGGTCGTGACGCAGGACGTGCCGGACAACGCCGTGATGGCCGGAGCCCCCGCCGCCTACAAGCGGGATCGCTTCACCGCCGCAGGACCCGGCCCATGAGAGAGCTCTTCGGCCAGGGCGCGCGGGCGTTCCTGCTCTCCAACGGCTCGTTCGCCATCAATTTCCTCGGGAACCTGGCGCTCGTTCGCATTCTCACGCCCGAGATATTCGGCACCTACGCGCTGGCGATTGCGCTCATCGGCGGCATCGAGGTCTTCACGACCTTCGCGCTCCACACGGTCTACCTCCAGCGGCGGCCGAGCCAGCGGCTGCTGGCCGCGATCCTTCAGGCCTTCCTGGGCATAGGCCTGGTGAAGTGCCTGGCGGTTCTTGTGCTGTTCCTCGCCCTGCGCGGCCACTATGGCGCGGACGTCTGGACGATGTTCGCGATTGTCTTCGCCGCGAAGCTGATCGTCCCGCTGAACGCACTGCTGATCGCCATGCTCGAGAAGCAGTTCCGCTTCGGCCGCTCAGCCTTCATCACGGCCTTCTCCAATTCCGCGAGCGTGTTCGCGGCGGTCGCCACCGGCCTGCTCGGCGGGGGCATCTACAGTCTCGCAGTCCGGGACGTCCTGCCCATCCTGATCGGACTGGGTGTCGGCCTGTGGCTGAACCGGTCGGTCAAGATCAAGTGGCGCCGGTTCGACTGGCGCCAGTCGCGGACCCTGCTGCGCTCCGGGATGGAGATGTACGCCGCGCGCGCATCCGAGCTCGCCTTCAGCAAGCTGCCGCTGATCCTGGTCGAGCGGCTGTTCGGCATCGAGGTGCTGGGTTACCTCCACCAGGCGATGTACCTGGTGAACTCGGTGAACCGGGTGACGATGATGCTGAATCAGCAGATCGCGCTAGTCTACTTCAACCGCCACCGGCGGGACCGGGCGAAGACGCAGGAGGGCTTCCGGGTCCTTCTCGCTGTCTCGGTCGGCCTGGGCCTGCTCGCCGCCCCGCTGCTGATGTTCTTCCCCGAGACGGTCGTCCGCACCCTCTGGGGCGAGGACTGGATCGCGGCGAGCGGCATGCTGCGGATCATGTCGGCGCTGATCTTCATCATCCCGGTCTTCACCATTCTCAAGTCGCAGCTCTATGGCCAGAGGCGCACCCTCTGGATCGCGGGCACCTATCTGGCGGGCTCGGTGGTCATCGTGCCGCTGCTCATGGGGCTGCGGACCCTCCATTCACCGGTGATCGCCGTCTCGATCGCCTATCTCGCGACCTTCGCCCTGCTTATGATGATCGCCGGACGAGGATTGTTCGGCTGGCCCGCAGAGCGGGCCGCCAGTGCAGGGGGCCCGCGAATGGCGCTTCAGGAAGGACCCGCCGATTAGCGCTCGACGCACATGCCGGCCAGGGCCGCGCCGCGCTCGCGTCGTCGAGACCGCGCGCCTGTCCGCGCGCGCGCGCCCTCCAGAACGGTAACCCGCCATGTTCCTGCTCGCCGTCCTGAACGTACTGGTCCTGGTGGCCTTCAGCCTCAGCGTGCGAAGGATGTCGATCTACCTGTACTCGATCGTCAACTTCATGCTGTTCCTGTTGCCGGTTTTCCTGGCGGCGACCCTGGGAGCGTTCCATCCGCGGTTCCGGCCCTACCACGCCGACCTGTATCCCACCGCGCTGATCTTCGTGCTGCTGTTCAATGTGACCTTCGCCCTCACCTTCACCTCGCTGGTGCACAGGCTGCCGGAACTGCGGATTCTGCAGCGTATCCGCCGCTCCAACCGGCTGGACGCTCCGGCCGGGCTCGCGCCGCTCGTGGTCTTCGTGGCCGCGGTGCTCGGGGTTTCGGTCGGCTCCAAGCTGATCCTGAACAGCATGGGCGCCTTCCGCATGCTGGACGCGGTCGCGATGTCCTCCATGCTCCAGTTCTACAAGGAGCTGGGCGGCCTGGACCTGTTCCTGCTGGCCTACCTCGGCGAGCTGAAGCGCCGCCCTTCCGCGCCAGGGGGCGTCAACGCGGTCTACCTCTTCGCGATGGGGGTGTCCGTCATCGCCGCACTGATCTCCGGCTCCCGCTTCCAGGTGATCATGGTCCTGCTGCTCGCGGCCATCGCGCACCGTGACACCCTGAAACGCCACATCGTGCTGACGATCGCCTCGCTGTTCGTGATCCTGCCAAACGTCGCGGTGATCTTTCCGCTGCTCGCCTTCTACAGGCGCAATGGATACGATCTCGGCACGGCCGTGGAGAGGGTGGGATCCACCGTCGGCGACCGGCCGATGCTGCTTCTCGAGATCACGACCCAGCGGCTGAACTACTTCCACGTGTTCGCGTCGGTCATGGACCAAGTCCGGCAGACCGGCCCCGCCGGCGGACTGGTCTACTGGAACAACATCATTGGAGTGGTTCCCCGCCTCCTCTGGCCGGGAAAGCCCGAAATTTCGAACGATTCGAGGCAGCTGGGGCACGCCCTGGGGATGGTCACGGCCGACGACCGGACCACGTCCATCGGCCTGCAAATCATCGGCGAGGCCTTCTACGAGTTCGGATGGCTGGGGCTGATGGTGGCCGTGCTGCAGGGGTTGCTGTTCGCGTTCGCCGAGAGGCAGCTCGGGCACCGATCGAGCCCGGCCTTCTACGCCCTCTATATTTCGGCGGTGGTCTACCTGCTGTCGCGCGACGGCTACTTCGCCATCGTGCCGGGCCTGATCTGGCTATCGATCGGGTTCGCCATGTTCCTGCTTCTGGGCCACTTCGCCATCGGGGCCGGAACGGCGGATCCGCGGGCCGCGAGCCGGCGCGCGATCTGACCAGCGACGCCGCATGAAGATCTGCCACGTCGTTCCGCATATCGACCGGGAGGCGAGTGGCCCCTCCTACAGCGTGCCGTCCCTGTGCGCGGCGCTGGGCCGGCGCGGGCACGAGGTGGTGCTCATGACGCTGGCGCGAGGCGTCGTGGCGGAGCCGCGCGATTTCCGGCACGAGCAGTTCCCGCCGTCCTTCGGACCGGCCCGACTGGGGCCGTCGCGTGCGCTGCGGCGGGCGCTGGTGGAGGCGTGCGCCGACGCCGACGTCGTCCACAGCCACAGCCTCTGGATGATGCCGAACGTCTACCCGGGGTGGGCGAGCCGTCGCACCGGCACTCCGCTCGTGATCTCGCCGCGCGGGACCCTGGGCGCGACGCCGCTCAGCTACTCTCGGCGGATCAAGCAGGCGTTCTGGCTGGCCTGCCAGGGCGCGGCCGTGCGCCAGGCCAGCCTGCTGCACGCCACGGCGCTCCAGGAGCGGGACGAGATCCGCGCGTTCGGCCTGCAGCAGCCCGTGGCCGTGATCCCGAACGGCGTGGACATTCCCGACCCGTCGCCGGCGCCGGTCGAGGCGGGCGGCCCCCGGCGGCTCCTCTATCTAGGACGGCTGCATCCGAAGAAGGGACTGGAGATGCTGCTCGAGGCGTGGAGCGGCCTGAGCCGGCGCCATCCCCTGTGGGAGCTCCACCTCGTCGGCCCGGGCGACGAGCACGAGGCGGTTCTTCGCCGCCGGGCGGCGGACCTGGAGCTGGAGCGGGTCGTCTTTGCGGGCCCGAAGTACGGCGACGAGAAGCGCCGGACCTATGCGGCGGCGGAGCTCTACGTCCTGCCGTCGCTGAACGAGAACTTCGGCATGTCCGTGGCCGAGGCGCTGTCGCATGGCTTGCCGGTGGTGGCGACCAAGGAGACGCCCTGGGCCGGCTTGGTCGACCACGGATGCGGCTGGTCGACGGAGGCGACCGTCGAGGGCGTCGAGCGGGCCCTAGGGGAGGCCCTGTCCCTGCCCTCGGAAACCCTGCGGGCCATGGGGATGTCGGGGCGGGAATGGATGAAGCGCGACTTCTCCTGGGACCGTGTCGCCGCGGACATGGAGAGCGCCTACCAGGAACTCCTCGAAGGGCGAGGGCGCCGGCGGCCTAAGGCTGACTGAGCTCTTGCGGCACGGCCAGCACATTGGCGCTGGCCTCCTCGATCGGCGCGCCGATGTCCAGGGCGTCGTAGAGGACGTAGCCCTGGGCGGCGAGCAGCCGGGTTGCCGCGGGCCGCAGGGTGCGGCCAACCTCGATGAGCCAGCGCGGCCGGACCTCGCGAAGAACCCGCTCTGCGCCGGCGAGAACGTCCAGTTCTGCGCCCTCGACATCGATCTTGATGAGGACCGGGGAGGAGAGCTCGAGCAGGCTGTCGAGGGTCACCGTCGGCACGGCGACGCGACCGACGGAGGCACCGAACTGGCCACGTTTCCCCGCGTAGGTGGACAGGGAATTGGACGCGCGGCCGCCGCTAGCGATCTCCAGCGTGGCCACCCCCGGCTTGTCCGACACCGCGGCCGCCAGAATCTCAAGATCCAGGCTGTTCGCCGCGCGGGTGCGCAGCAGACAGTTCGCCAGGAAGGGGTCCGGCTCGACTGCGAGCACGCGGCCGCCGCGGCCCGCCGCCGCGGCTGCGAAGAGGCCGACGTTGGCGCCGATGTCCCAGACGACATCGTCCCGCCTCACGAACCTCGCGGCCCAGTCGAGGAGCTCGTTGTCCATCCAGGCCTTGCCGGGCTTCAAGTAATGAAGCTGGCTGTCGGGAGCGACGTACAGCACGGCGGAGCCGAACTCACCGGGAAGGTGTCGTCTGAAGACGCGTCCCCGGACGGCCGATCGCAGGATCTCTCGCAGCATCAGCGGCCCTCGCTCTCACGGACGAACGCGGCGCACGCGCCGTACCGGTACGTCTGACGGAACCCATTCGCCAGAAACATCTGTTCGACCTGATCCGGGGTGTAGGCCTGGCCGTCCCAGGCCCCGCCCATCTCGATGAGGGCGACGCGACAGCGGGCCAGGGCGTGGGGTTCCTCCCTCAGGATCCCCACCTCGGCGCCCTCGCAATCGGAGACGAGCGCGTACTCTCCAAACCCGTGCTCTTCGAGCAGTTCCGTGAGCGACGTGGCGGGGACCTCGATCCCCTCCGAGCCCAGGTGACCACCGAGGTTGGTGTTCCCCTTGGAGAAGGTGGCGGCGCTGCGGCCGCTGGCGATCGCTTTGGGCACGACCGAGACGTTCGACAGGCCGTTCCGCGAGAGCGTGGCCTCCAGATCGGCAGCCAGCCCAGGATCCGCCTCCACGCACACCACACGCCGCGACTTCCGGGCGATCAGGCAGGTGTTCGCCCCGAGGCTGCCGCCGAGCTCCACCACGTCCATGCCCGGCGGAAGCAGCTTCCGCGTCATGTAGATCTCGGCGCGCTCGTAAAGCCCAAAGAACAGGCTGGCCGCCTGTCCCCTGCGCCGCGCAGGGATGCGGTTGCCATAGTGCGGCACGCCGGCGGGGAAGATGGCGCGGAGGCCCGCGTCCATAGGCCCGTAGGCGATGGCCTGGGCAATCGACTTCTTCAGGGCGGCAGGCGCCAGGGCTCGGAAGCGGTCAAGGTTCATTGGGGTCGATGCTCGGCCTACGCGCGCTCTCGTGCCATGGCTTCCCGAAAGCGCCGGTTAACGGACGCCGGAGCCATGCGTCACCGTCCAAATCGTGCGCAGCGCGATCTGGAGATCCAGGAAGAGGGACACCCGCTTCACGTAAAACAGGTCGTACGTCAGCTTCCGCCGGGCTTCCTCGCTGTTGGCCGAGGGGGGCGCGCACACCTGGGCCCAGCCGGTGATGCCGGGACGCACGAGGTTGCGGTAGGCGTAGAGCGGCATGTCGCGGACGTATTCCTCGTGGAACGGCACCGCCTCGGGCCGCGGCCCGATCAGGCTCATTTCGCCTCGAAGCACGTTCCAGAGCTGCGGCAGCTCGTCGATGCGGAAGCGCCGCAGGAAGGCGCCGGTGCGGGTGATCCGGTTGTCGCCCTTCACGGCCGCGCGATGGGCTTCGCCGGGCGCCGGCGGGCGCATGGTCCGCAGCTTCCACATCCGGAACGGCTTGCCGGCCAGGCCGACCCGCTCCTGCACGAAGAACACCGGCCACCCCATGCTGAGCAGGACCGCGAGAGCTCCGAGGAAGATGATCGTCAGCGCCAGCGGGAGCACGAAGATCACCGCCGTGACGTCGATGAGCCGCTTGAGCGGCCGGTAGGACACCAGGCTGACGTTGGAGATCTGGTCGAGCTCGAAATGCTCGAGGGAAACCGCCCCGCGCACGTCCTCCACATACTCGCCCACGTGCCGCACCTGGCATCCGGCAAGCATGGCTCGCGAGAGGGCGCGGGCCCACTCGGTGCTCACGCCTTCGGTGAACGAGACCAGGACGATGTCGTACTTGGTGAGATCCGCCGTGGGCGAGGTGATCACTTCCCCGAGGTGGCGGGAAAGCTTGATATCGATGGCGAGCGGCCTGACCAGGGCCACGCGCGGGCCGCTGATCCTGTGCTTCAGCAGCACGACGATCACGCCCACAATGAGCGAGACCAGGAAGTTGGTCAGGAGGATCGGCCGGGAGAAGTACCAGCGGCCGCCTAGGATGAAGAACGCCAGCAGCCCGTGAACGACGATGGCCACGAAGACGGTCTCGGCCAGCTTCCGGTCGATCTGTCCGTGAACGCTCAAGGCAAAGTGGGTGACCGCCGCCAGGCAGATGAAGTTGAAGACCAGGTGCAGCTGGTACTCGGGTGGCAACGACAGCAGGTTGGCTTCATGCAGATACAGGCCGCCATAAAGCAGGACGGCCAGCGCTGCGTAGGCGACACCCACCGCGAGCATGACGGCCAGCTGAAGAGAGCCGGACGCACGCCGCTGGCGTTGGTCACGCTCCTCCAAGCTCACCGAAACCATCACAACCCCTGCGACCCCCACATGCGCCGAATTGCGCAAGCATCATAACCAGTTCTGGTAACACTAACATCTCAGACCTTACCCCAGGAAAGGTCAGGCCAACTATTGACGCCTGGCGCCGACTCACCGCGCAGTTTTCGTCAACCATGGAACGAAACCGCCCCTTAAGCCTTTCAGGGGTTTGCTTGGGTCCGCACGCGGGAGGCTGGCATGGCTCAGGCGGAACGAAACGAGTTTGCGTTTGCCGAGGATCGGACGCCCCTGCTTGAGCGGGAGCGCGCCCGTCTCTCACTTGCATGCGGGAACGAGACTCCTGTGTCGTCCCCCGCGCTGGAACTGCAGAGGGCGCTGGACGAGATGCTGACTTCCGCCAACCCGCCGATGATCGACTATGGACGCGGCATTGCGCGGACGGCCGCTCTTGCGGCCGCGGCAGTGCTTTGCGGCGCCTTCTGGTGGGCGGCGCTGAACTGGACGGCCGCTCTCGTCGGCTGAGGCGCTCCGTCGCAATCCTGGGCGCGCCCCCCCTTACCTCATGAGCTGATCCCCGCATGGCCCGCCCCCTGGGCCTCAGCTCACGTAGTATTTCTTGTATTCGGCGTAGTAGTACCCCGGATCGCCATACCCGTAGCGCGACTGCTGTTTCATATCGACCTGCGTGAGGGCCACGCCGCCGATGTGGGAGGACGTGCCGCCGAGCAGTCGGAACGCCGCTTCGATGGCGTGCTGCGGGGTCTTCCGCCAGCGCGTGAGGAAGACCACCGTGTCGGCCTTGGGCGCCAGCACGCGAGTGTCCGCCACGGGCAGGATCGGCGCGGTATCCAGCAGGACCAGGTCGTACCGTCCGCGCAAGTCGTCCAGCAGGCGGTCCATCGCCGCCGTGCCGAAGACGTCCCGCGGCGTGAAGCTGCTCTTGGCCAGCGGCAGGAAGTCGGCGCCCGTCTCCTTATCGTGCCAGAGCGCCTGCTGCAGGGTCGCCTGGCCGCCGAGGACCTCGAGCAGGCCCACGTTGGGGTCCTCCTGGAGGAGCCGGTTCACGGTCCGCCGGCGCAGGTCGCAGTCGACCACGATCACCTTGGCGCCCTGCAGGGCGGCCACCCGGCCGAGGCAGACGGCCGTCGTGGTCTTGCCCTCACCCGGCAGGGCGGAGGTGATCGCCACCACGCGCACCGGCTCGCCGAGACGCGAATAGCCAATCGAGGCTCGAAGGTTCCGGAACGCTTCAGAGAAGCTGGAAAGCGGCTTGGCCACCACGTGGTCGATGGGCGAGGTGTTCGCGTCCTCGGCCACCGAGCTCAAGAGAGGGACCGCGCCAAGGTAGGAGGTGTCCAGTCGCCGTTCGACGTCCTCGGCTGTCGCGAGGCCCGAATCCAGCATCTCCGAGAGCAGGACCGCGCCGACGCCGGCGCCCATCGCCAGCAGGAGGCCGAGCATTAGGTTGCGCCCGACGTCCGGCGAGCTCTGGCTCGTGGGAATCTTCGCCTTGGACACGATCCGCGCATCGGACTGCTCGATGCCCTGCTGCGCGCTCGTCTCCTTGTAGCGGCTGAGATAGCTCTCATAAAGGGTGCGCGAGGCTTCGGCGGTCCGCTCCAGCTCGTTCAAGCGCACCATGGCGCGGTTGTTCGCCGCCAGCGTGCCCCTGGCCCCGCCCAGGCTGCCCGCGAGGGCCGCCGCCCGTTGGCGGGAGACCGACGCGCGCGCCTCGAGATTGGAGATGATCCGCTGGATCTCCTGTTCGATCTGCGCGTCGATGTCGGACAGCTGGCGCTTGGCCTTCAGCATCTCCGGATGCCGCTCGCCATAGCGCCCCTGGAGGTCCGCGACCTGGCCGCTGACCTGGGCGCGCTGGGCGCGCAGTTGCTGGA
>Ga0163219_100079_pt1 | contig 25141 bp, 22 predicted proteins | sample MSEWel2016_04_06_FD_113150 | JGI IMG/M metagenome (GOLD analysis project Ga0163219, IMG submission 113150) | Subsurface microbial communities from deep shales in West Virginia, USA - MSEEL Well Study Marcellus 3H_2016_04_06 ...
GCCATCTGCCAACCTCTTCTCTGTTACCGGTAGGTTCCGTCATTGCGAGGGCTATGCCTGAAGCAATCTCTAATGAAAAAAACGCTACTTTAAACTATAGCCAAAATAAATATTTTTTCAGGCAAGCTGCCGGATATCAGCGCCATGTAATTTTCCTGATATTTTATAATTCAACGATATTATTCGTACCCCATTATTTGGGCAACAGGAATTATCAGGTTTTAAATCTGACAGAAAAGGATTGGAATGGTTTATGTGGCAATAATAGTTTGTAATTAAACCAAATAACGATAGGGGTTAAAAAAACCCGTAACTAAACAGGCACGGGTTTTTTGATTTTTTCAGTTTGGATTAAAACTCTTTTTGACTGACCAGAGTGCCGTTTTTGTCCCAAATAGACCATACTCCGGTTTTTTGGCCATCGTTGTATTCCATTTCATAGCGAAGGGTTCCGTTTTCGTCCCAGATGTACCATTTGCCATGCTTTTTCCCTTTGTTGTAGCGGGCTTCAGCAACTTTGGTGCTGTTTTCATTCCAGGTAATCCAGGTTCCGTCCATTTTGTTGTTGTCAAAATTACGGATCTCCTTTTTTGCACCGTTTTCGAAAAAGTAAGTCGTGGTACCGTTTTTCTTACCATCTTTTACATGCATTTCGATTCGGACATTTCCATCGGGAAAATATTCGATATAAGTGCCGCTGTAAGGATTGTTGTTGAAATCGTAGAAAATTCCTTCTTTTTCAACAAGTTGGGCTTGCAACAGGGAACCTGTCACTACCATTGCGAGTAATAATATCAGCTTTTTCATGGCCTTTGCTTTAAAGTTATTTTCAAAAGCCTCCCAACTTGTTCCTGTAAGCATGTTAACGCAAAATTAACATTAAAGTTACATTTGGGCAACTTTGGCGTTGATTATTTAAAATGAAAAAAGGAAGAACTGAAAATCAGTCTTCCTTTAGTATTTTTGATTTATCCGGTAATTCTTTACTTGTCACCGACATTGTTCAGTTGCAGGTTCAAAGCGTGTAATTCATTGGTGTTTACACTGATAGACTGAACCACAGGTTGATAAGAGATAATATTTGCTTCAACCGAATATTTACCCGGTTTTACCTGGTCGAAAACAAATTTACCGTCAAAATCGGTGTAGGTTCTGGTTTCGGTTCCATTGAGTTTTACCTCAACACCTGTAAGAGCTTCTCCGGTATTCTGGTCTATAATAATTCCAGAGATACAGGTATTGGCAACAGCAGGCTCTCCTGGGTTCTCGGTGGTGGCGAATGCACTGGCCATTGAAATTGCCATAATGGTGATACTTAATACGAATGCTTTCATAACATCTATGTTTTTGTTTGTACTTTTCTTTCTTTTTATTGTTGGTACAAATCTACAGGTGTTATGTTACGCTAATATTAAGTCTGGATTATCACACATTTAAGAATTTGAGGAACCTGCTTTTTGCATAAACCTGCATCTACATCCCAACTTCTTCAAGAGCTTCAGAAACATTAATAACATAGTCGGCCAGTTTTTCGCATTCAGAGAAAAGGTCATTGAAAATGATGCCTGCTTCGTAAGAATAAACATTATTGGCCAGGTTTTCGAGATGTTCACTCTTAAGCTGGTTGCGGTAGTTATTGATCTGGTCTTCCAGTAATCTCGCTTTGGTAAGTGAAACGGTCAGCTCGTCTTGTTGCAGATTTTCCCGCATCACGGACAATGCCTCCTCAGTAAGATTGAACATGAGTTCCAGTTTTTCCATCGCCGATTCTTTCAACTTGACATTGTTCTCCCGCATACGGTTAACTGACCGGGCGAGATTGTAATTGCAGTCAGCTACACTTTCCAGGTCACCGGAGAGTTTTAGCATAGAGCGTAATCGCTTTCGTCCCGGTTCGCTGAGTTTGTATTGTGATATTTGAGTCAGATAGTTGGTAATTTCAACCTCTACATTATCGCTGATACCTTCGTATTTCTGAACTTTTGAAAAGAGCTTATTAAATTTTTTGTCTTTTTTCTCATTCATCATTTTTCGGACAAAACCAAACATTTTAGTTGTGTGTTTGGCATAAAACTGGGTCTCTTTTTTAGCCTGAAGAATTGATAATTCAGAAGTAGAAAGCATCCCTGTTGTAATATATTTGAGCCTGAACTCTTCATCCGAATCTTTCGACTTATTGGGAACCATATACTCCACTGTTTTTTGTATCAGTGGTGTAAACCAAATAAATATGAGTACATTTATTATATTGAAAGAGGTGTGGAAAATGGAGAGAGCAATTGGAATGGCTGCGGGATTTTCGTTGGGAGAGGTTCCACCGTTTCGGGTTACGATTGTATCAATGAGTCCGGTGTAATTATTGAAAACAGATAGCATCCAGATTACACCCAGCATATTGAAGATAAGGTGTACCCGTGCCGCTCGTTTTGCACTGATGTTGCCCACCGATGATGCGATATTGGCCGTAATGGTTGTCCCGATGTTTTCGCCAAGAACCATTGCAGCAGCCTGGCTAAATTCAATCCAGCCTTCGTTGCACATGACAAAAGTAAGTGCCATGGTGGCGGAAGAGGATTGCACCACCACCGTTAGCAATGTTCCAATACCCAAAAACAGAAGGGTGGTAAATATGCCGTTATCAGTGTATTGGTGCAGAAAACTTAGTATTTCAGGATTTTCCTGAATGTTTGGAACCGATTCTTTAAGGTATTCCAGTCCCATGAAAATGAGGGCAAATCCTATTAATAGCTCCCCATAGGAACGGCGGGTACCCGATTTTGAAAAAATAAACGGAAGTCCTAAACCAATAAGTGGAAGCGAATAGGCACTGATTTTAACTTTAAATCCAAACAGTGTAATAATCCATCCTGTGACGGTAGTTCCGATGTTGGCTCCCATTATTACTCCGATCGATTCCTTCAGGGTAATTAGCCCTGCATTGACAAAACTCACAATCATTACCGTGGTAGCGGAGGAGGACTGAACCATGGCGGTGACCAGAAATCCGGTAAAAATACCCAAAACACGATTGGAAGTCATGGCCGACAAAATGGCTCTCATTTTACTGCCGGCAACCTTTTGAAGAGCTTCACTCATCATCTTCATTCCATAGAGGAACAATCCGAGAGAGCCTGCCAGTGACAGAAAATCAAAAAATGAATATTGCATTATATATGGATGTAAGATATTTTTTGGGTTCAATAATCATTTCCCTGCATCCGGGGCATCGCAAAAATATATAAAAATGTGAAAGATACGCTTATTCCACCCGGTAATTATAGATGTAATTGTTCTCTCCTCCTGTAATTAAATTAAACCGATAAGCTGATGATTTTAGGAATCCGATAGAAAACCGGGAGGTTCCTTTTAATGGAAATCCTTTGTACAGGCTTCCGTCACTGTTATACAAATAGATAAGAGAAGCATCTTCGCTTATCAGACCTATTTTATGGTCGGTTGCCGAAAATTGGTAAACATCAGCAATTGTCCGAATTCTTCTGCCGGTCTTTTGAGCTGCGGTTTGTTTTAGATTTGAATTGAAAATGGTTATTTGTTGGGGAGTAATGATCACATATTTGGGATTGCTCTTATGAAGCAATACGAATGAATGATTCGGGTCTTCAGGTTTTGTTTTGTTGCTGATGAAGGTTTTTCCTGAAGGCACAATAATTTTTGCTAATTCTCCGGTTGAGGTCGTTGTTACCAGTGCGGTATTTTCCGAATCGGGGTGTTCGATAAAGAAAGGACTATTTGAATTTCTGACAAAACTATTCTGAGGCGTAACCCGGATGTTGCCTCTTCTGTCCATGATGTAATTGCGATATTTATCGCTAAAAATAATGTAATCTCTTCCGCTGCTTCTAAAAAATTGTACGGGTTGATTGACAATGCCTTCTGTTTGGGGAATGGACCATCCCGGAACGCGGGCTCCGGTTTTATCAAAAAGATAGACTTTCCGGTCATCCAAAGGCAAAAAGATACGATAATCCCTGTTGTGGTCGTAATCGAAAACAGAGAGACCGCAATGGGCTTTGGCGGGAAGAGTAAACGGGTACTTGGCCACATGGTTTCCATTGCGATCCAGTAAATAAAGTTTGTTGGGTGTATTAAAAAGGTATTGAAGCTTATTGTTCCGATAAAAGTCTATTTGGTAAATTTCACTCAACACCGGACCATCGAGGGGCTTTTTCCAAAGCACCCGTCCCATATTGTTCATCAGGTATAAATTGTTTCCTGCATCCTGAACCATTATTTCTTTCTCTTGTGTGTAATGGTTGTCAACAAGTGCCGGTTTTAATGAGACCATTGAATCTATTCGACTCTGCCAGATGGTTCGGGGCTCCTTATCGCGATGAGGTGCATGTTTGGCATACATTGTGGAATAATTCAGCCCTGAACTATTGGAAAGCTGGATGCCTGCTCCATAAAAATTAAAAAGCACTTTTTGTTGCTCTTTGGTTGGATGAAATTTTGCCGGGTTGAGGTTTTTCCCGATGAATGAGAAAATATGGGGAATCTCCGCAAACAGGAAAAAATTCTCTTCGTATGAAAAATTTTCTGCGAATGAGGAATAATAGGGATGACTTTCGAGCGTGCGATGGAGTACATTGTTGTAAAGGAAAGATTCCAAAGTTTTTTCGCTGTCTGCAAAAATCAGGTAATTACGAAAAAATGAAAAGTATTTCATGGGCAAATCCGGAAACAGATTTGACCATACCAGTGTGTTGAGTTCTCCATCAAATCCTCTGTAAATGGGGAACCAGGTAGATTCGTCCACATGAAATTTTTTCACAGGCTGCTGCGAAACACGGTAATATTCCTGAATGTTTTTTAATACGGGCAGAGTTGCAGCCTGGCCTTTGGTTCTGAAAACTATATAACGGCCTTCTTCGGGATTGCTGACGTTAAAATTGGAACAGGCAAAAGCCATTTCACCATCAATGATTTCGAAAAATGACCTCAAAAAGGGTTTACCGGTTTTGTTTTTGAAATCTTTTTCCAGGGATCCGATTTTTGATGCATCTTCAGATTGGTTAAGGGTTTTTTCGAAATTGCTGATAAACTGATGTTTATCCGAGAAGTTGTATCCTGCAAACATTTTTATGTCTGAAGGAAGAATCTGATTGAGTGTGGAGCGTCGGGGTTCTACACCGGAGAAAAGTGAAATAAAGTCCTGGTCGGTTCGGGGGCTTAAAAACCCGTTTACCATCAAACCGTCTTCTTTAAAATTAATATCAAGGGCACTCCATCTGGCGGTTTTTTGTATAAAAGAGGCAATGTTTTCCTGACCAGGAGCAAGAAATGGCTTGGTAAAATCCCGGATATTGTCAAAATTGATAAACAGTGAGCCATCGGCCCGGTTGCTGGTGGTTTTCTGAAGAGCTGCAAAATCTTTGTCATCGGAAAGTGATATTCCCGATTGTTGTTGCCTGATGGATGCTTCAATCAATAAGGATGAATGGCTTACCGATAAAATCCCATTTTGAAAAGTTGCAAAGAGTTGAAGGTCGCCTTCTTTTAATGGTTTTATTTCATAAATGGGAAAACCGGTATAATTTCTTTTTCCCGAAAGGTGGTGCTCAATCCATGTTTTCAACTGACTTTGATGACTTTTGTGAGATACAGAAAAATGGAAAACCCAGGCAATGGTTTCTTTTCCGATTTTTGTGAATGAAACATAAACCGGTGAATTCAGCAGACCTTTACCCGGGCTGTTTGAGAAAAATGCGGACGTATCGGTGTATTGAAATAAATCATACATTTCAGAGATGCTCCCGAAAGCGAGCAACTCTTCACGATAGTCAGTTTCTTCAAGTAATGTTTCAACAAAAGTATGGGCGTCGTTAATTTTTGCAATTAATGCCGCATCAGCAGGTACGGCATCAATGGTGTTACCTGCGTTATAGTTCTGGTGCCTGTAAAAATTCCAAAAGGCTACAGCAATGATCGCTGCAAAAACCAGAATTCCACTCAAAATCCCCACTTTTTGTTTCAACATTATTAAGGTTTTTTGTTTTTCAAGATTAAGTCCAGTCTAAAAAGCATCTTTATTGCCAAACTCTTCGTTAATGAAAATTTTTGAATCCTCATTAACAACAGGTTAACTCCGGTGCAAAAATTTCCAAAGCCTTGATTTTGGCAAAAATATATCTTTTTATACTACACTCAAGATTATCTGACAAACGCAATTTTAGTAAATTCATTCATGCTTCCATCAGGAGTGCTTACAAAAACAATGTAAATGCCCGATTTTACCCTTTCGCCCCAAAGATTCTTACCATTCCAAATTGCCTGTCCTCCAAGAGAAATGGTTTCATAAACCAGGTTGCCTGCTGTATCTGTTATTTTTACCGTGGTACGGTTCATCAGGCCGGCAATGGTGATGTTTCCTTCATAGGAGGGGCGAACCGGGTTGGGATACACAAATATTTTACCAAAATCATCTTCTCCCCGGGTGGCTTCTCCTAACAGACTGATGAGGCCTTCATTGGTTGAAATAAACACTTCACCGCTTGCGTCATCAATAAAAATATTTGAGATGTTATTGGAGGGTAACGGACTGTTTGACGTTGAAAAGTGGTTGACTGTTTTGATTCCATCTTCCGAAATAATATATAGTCCCGTTCCATCTGTGCCAATATATTTGCGGTTTGCTCCATCAACAGCTATTGCAGTTACCCGCTGACCTTCCAGTAAATAATCGGCCAGTCCCGAACCATCATTACGGGGTACTTTGATGCGGGAAAAAACGGGTTTTTCTGTGTTAAAAATATTTCCGGGGTCGTATTGTACCAGCACACCCACATCTGTCCCGATCCAGATATAACCATTTTTGTCTTTGGCGAAGCAATATACATAATTGGTTAGTGCTTCTCCATTTTCATCCCATAGTTCCATTAATCCGGCATTTCGGGGGTCGGGGTCGTTTGATGGGGGGATGACTCCCCGGTATTGGTCATCGTTTTGATTTGCTAAAGTTCCGTTGTCATTAAACACAAAGAGTCCTCTGGCAGGTCCGTGTACAACGTAAACCCATTTTTGATTGTAATCATCGATGAGGATATCTGCAATTTTATTCCCGTCGGTTGCCAGTGTTCCATAATTGTAATTCTGCCAGATGGTGTCCTTCGGGTTGTAAACAACAATTGCTTCATCTATGTCGGAGTTGGTAATAAACATGTTTCCGTTGTTGTCAAAAGCCATTGCCCATATCCTGGTATATCTGTCCATTGGTGCGGTTGGGAAGTTGTGAAGCGCACTGTTGTCTTCCAGATAGTGTTTTTTGAGATAGTATTCTCCAGCTTCATTTTTGTCAAATTCATAAAAGCCGTTTCCCCATGATGCGATAAAAACATGATCCGGGTTATCGGGGTTTACGGAGATGTTTATTAAATCTCTGGAGTTTGATGAAGCGAAAGCATCTGTGTTGCTTCGGTTGAATATGGTCCACTGATTATTTTGCAATATTGAGACTTCCGGATCCCGCCAAATATTCTCAAAAAGAGCTCCAAATCCTCCGGGAATGGTCCATAATGCATTTTTTGTTTTGATGACTTTATAGATGTTATTGCTGGCGGGACCTGGTGGCAACAATTGTTCATAATTATCGTCATTTTTTTGAAAGATCAACCCTCCGTCCCAGTCTGCCAGCCAAATCTTGCTATTGTTCGCCACGATGGCTTTTCGAAAAGAGGGATGGTGGTATTCTTCTCCGGTAATTTGTACAGAATCAATGTTTTGGGCAAGTTGAAGGTTGTTGTCAAGAATGGCCAGTCGATCACGGGTGGCAACAAATACCTGGTTTTCGGAGGCTGATAAACCATAAAACCTTGCGAAGTTTCCATGTGTAGCTTGTCCTGAAGGTGAGAATGATATCAGATTGCAGGTCGCTCCTTTTTCCCCTCTGGCACCAAGAATTTCATCATTCGAGGCCAGAATGTCGCAGTAGGGAGTTGCAGATTGGGATATGCGGATCCAGTTTTGATAAAAAGCCAGTTCTTCGGAGTTGATATTTGCAGCAAGCACCCCTTCTTGTGTAGCAGCAAAAATGGAATCTCCTTTTATTGCTGTTTTTGTTACTTTAAGAAAAGAAGCGTCAGCTCCGATTATCAGGGTGGTGGCAATCTCTTTTTTGTTAATATCGAGTTCAAGAATGCCAAAATCGGTACTGACAAATACCCGGTTGTTGAATGGGAGAAAATGGTTGATTTGTTTGCTGGTTGAAATACTTTCTATTTTAAGATCCGGAATATTGTAAACGGTTCCGTCCTGGATGATATCCATATTGCCGTTTTCGTAACCCAGCAAAATGGTGTTGCTTCCCGGAATGGTCTGAATTGCTGAAATGCCCGAATCGGACAATCCGCTGTTTTTGTTTTTCACGCTGACTGAGGATGACTCTTTATGGTAAAGAATAAGGCCCAGCCGGGTGGCTCCAATCAAAAAATCAGACGATTCTGCCACATCGAAACAGTTCTTATAGGAGTAATAAGATTTCCATTGTTCCTGTCCACTAATGGTGCCGGAAAATAAGAAAACAATAAGCAGGAAGATAAGATAATTTAATCGCGCCATTTACTTAATATTAAATGTCCTCAATGTGGTTATTCAGAAAATCTGTGAGTTTTTTCATTGCTCTGGCTCTGTGACTGATGAGGTTTTTTTCAGATAGTGGCATTTGAGCAAATGAAACGTCTGCTTCGTCGGGTTTAAAAACCGGGTCGTATCCAAAACCTCCATTTCCTTCCCGGATTTCAAGAATCCGGCCAGTTACAATTCCCTGAAAAAGGAATTCTCTTCCTTCAAAAATGAGGGCAATAACTGTTTTGAATCTGGCTTTTCGGTTGCTTTGGCCTTTTAGTTTTTCCAGCAACTTGTTCATGTTTTTGGAACTGTTTTTATCTTCCCCGGCATAACGGGCAGAAAAAACACCTGGTGCGCCATTCAAGGCCTCTACCTCCAGGCCGGTGTCGTCTGCAAAGCAATTTTTGCCCCACAACTGGTGTACATATCTGGCTTTTTCCAGGGCGTTGTCTTCCAGGGTGTCTCCCGTTTCAGGAACCTCTTCATGGTACTCCAAATCTGCAAGTGATTTCACATCCCAGTTTTGTCCTAATAAACTGTTTATTTCAGTTGCTTTGTGTTGATTGTTTGTGGCAAAAATCAGCTCCATATAATTATTCTTTTTTTTGCGAAAATACAAAAAAATGCAGAGGTTCAAGTCAATATTAAAATCAGTTCGGCACTATTCGTTTGCATGAAAATGAAAAAGGCTGTCCCATTTTTTGAGACAGCCTTAGTCTGATATATCTTTATCTAATGTTAAGCCCACTCCGAAAAGGTTCTTTGTTGCCAATATCTTTGTTTCATGAAATTTCTAAATCCTCATTAACATAAATTTAACTCCGGTTTAAAAATTCCCTGCGCCTCAATCTTGACAAAAATACCTCTTTTCGGAGCAGACTCAATGTTTAAAAGCCACCGCCGTATCCATATTTCATTAAATCGGTGCGTGGATTAATTACCATTACAGGCACTTTTGCGCTGTTTGCAATGATATATTGTTCCTGTGCACCAAGAACATAGTCATGAAATGCAATGTCGCGTGTGGTCATAATTATTATGAGGTCGGCCTGATTGTTTTTTGCAAAATCGACAGTTTCCTGAGAAAACGAGGTTTTATGTTTTGACAAAATTAATTCATAATCGATGTTCTTTTCTTCAAGGAAGTTTTTGCAGAATACCACATTGGCTTTCGTTCGTCCATCAACAGCTCCATCTTTCGCGGTGGAAGAGAACAGAAATACTTTGGTTTTGAAAAACCGTGACATATATTCTGCCCAGCGCAACTTTTCTTTATTTTCTGATTTGAAATCAACCGGGAACACAATTTTGGTATAATCATTCTTTTGCGGGGGTTCCTGAATGACTAAAAACGGAACTCTTGAGCCAACAATTACTTTTAGCGCCCAACTACCGGTCAGTTTTTGCATTCCTTTCATCCCATGGGTTCCCATTACTACCAATGCATTCTCCAATTCCTCCGAGACTTCATTAATGGTTTTAAAAATAGTGCCCTCTTTAACCAGCGTTTCAGGTTTAACACCCAACTCTTTTTCGATTTTTGTCGCCTCGTCCTTAATTTGTGTCTCAGCCGCCTGAATCTCAGTGTCCTTTTTTACAATATGCAATAATGTAATATTGGTATTAAGAACTCTTGAAAGATTTACAGCATGGGCCGCAGCATTAAAGGTAACTTCTGTGAAGTCGTAAGGGACCAGAATACTATGCATTAAACTTTCCATGTGTCGGTTTGATTCAAATTAATCGGTTAAAGATAATATTTTTGTTTTTGGAAACATTAATCTTTTTGAAGCTTTTTTTTGAATTTAACGAAAGTGTAGATAAATGGTGCTTTTTAGAAGACTTTTTTTAAATTGCACAATAGATCGTTAGATTTTTAGATATAAGATTTAAGATGTTTCGTAAAGTCTTGATATACTGAATTTTAACAAAAAGCACCTTTGAGTGCAAACAATTGGTTTGCAGCGTGTTGCAACAGTTTAACGAAGTATTGATAGATGAGGCCGGTCTAAAAAGCATCTTTATTGCCAAACTCTTCGTTATTGCCAATTTTTGAATTCTCATTAACAGAAGGTTAACTCCGGTACAAAAATTTTCAAAGCCTTGATTTTAGCAAAATTGTACCTTTTTAGACTACACTCATAGATGTTTTGTTGTTTAAAAACGAATTGGAGTTTATCTCAGATTTGAGCTAAATTTGTTTCAAGGCTTATGTTATTTGGCAAAATGAAGATAGAGGAGGTGAATTTTGTTAGGAAATATCACTAATTGTCAGGGAAAATTGAAATGCCATCTTTTTTCTTTTACCGGGAACCGATGAAAAATAATAAAGGAACTTTTCCGGTTCTTTTTTCGTAAGTACAAATCTTTATCTGAAAAAACACTAAATGATTTCATTTTTTACAACATATACCTGGATAGTTCTGGTTGTTTCTTGTTTTCTTTTATTTGCGATTGTCATTTGGATTAGAAAATATATTCAGAAAAGGGTGGAGATTTTAACTGCCGAGAGAGTTGCTCTGGCCATGAAAGTCAAGGAAAAGGCTCACCGTATTCAGGGACAATATGATTCGGATTCCATCGTTTATACTCATCAGGGGCCTAAGAAAAAATCCAGGAAATATCAGAAGGTTACAGTTCTGTTCGCTGATATTCAGGGTTTTACACGCATTGTTGAGCAGTTAAACCCTGAAATGTTGATTGATGAGTTGGATCAATTTTTTCTTCGTTTTGATGAGCTGGTTGAGAAGTATGGAATTGAAAAAATCAAGACCATCGGTGATGCTTATATGTGTGCCGGAGGATTGCCTGTAAAGAATAGTACCAACCCCATTGAAGTTGTTTTGGCCGGCATCGAAATGCAGAACTATATGAGAGAGATGCAGGAAATTAAAATGCTGGAACATAAAGATTTTTGGGAACTTCGCATTGGTATTCATACGGGATCGGTGATTTCCGGAATGGTCGGAAGAAAAAAGATTTCGTTCGATATATGGGGAGACACGGTGAATATTGCCAGTCGAATGGAATCTTCAGGAATAGCCGGAGAAATTAATATATCCGGAACGACCTGGCAACTGGTTAAGGAATTTTTTGTTAGTGAATACAGGGGGAAAATGCCCGTAAAATATAAGGGGGAAACGGATATGTTCTTTATTAAAGGAATACTTCCTGAGTTGTCGTTGGATGGTGAAGGTAAACATCCCAATGAATTGTTCAGAATCCGTTTGCAGCACATTTGTTTTGCAGATATGGAAGAAGCAGTGCTCAACCGGCTGGAAAATGAATTGCCTGCAGATCTTACCTATCACAATATGAAGCATACCGTTGATGTGGTTACCCAGGCTGAAATTATCGGCAGGGGAGAAAAAATTGGTGAAGAGGAAATGTTATTGCTTAAAGCGGCTGCTCTTTTTCATGATACGGGTTTCCTGGTGGAGCTTGAGAACCATGAAGATTATAGTATTGAACTGGCACGGGAAGTAATGCAGTTGTATGGGTTTCTGGATGAACAAATAGAGGAGGTTTGCGAGTTGATTAATGTGACCCGCAAGAATGCAGAGCCACGCAATCACCTTGAAGCCATTCTGAAAGATGCGGATTTGGATTATCTGGGAAGGTCTGATTTTTTGCCGGTTTCCAACACATTGTACCATGAATTTCAGAGTTTAAATGGAGACATGTCGCGGGGAGCCTGGAATAAAAAGCAGATTGGGTTTATCTCAGAACATAAATACTATACCAATACGGCTAAAGAATTACGACAGGTAAAAAAAGAGAGACAATTGAAAGGTTTGAGGGAATTAGACAATGAAAAGGCTTAAATTCGAAGAATCTTGTTAATTTTGTTTTGAATCAGACTTAACTATAGTCCGTTAAAAAAAGCTTAAACGCAGAGACGCAATGACGCAAAGTTTTTATTATGAGTGAGTTGTGTTCTGACTGCCTGGTTTTGTAATGGAGTGATTATCAACTGTTTTTAAAAGTTTAACGGAGTATTGACTTAAAAGAACAGGAATTAAATTCTGAGGATGTTTGTTTTTCATGTTAAAATTCTGATTCATTTCAACTTCGTCATTATGGCGCTTAATTTTTTTATGTAAAGGACAGACTTGATTAAATTGCTTTAAAAAAGAAAAACGGATATTAATTAATAAATATAGAACATCATGGCAAAGAATTTTGAGCCCGAAAATAAATTACCGAATATCATTGGTCAGGGAACCAAAATAATTGGAGATATTCAGACCAATGGAGATATTCGTATTGACGGAAATATTGAGGGCAATATCAATTCCAAAGGCAAAGTGGTAATTGGCTCCAATGGTTTAATTAAAGGTGAAGTATTTTGCAGCAATGCTGAAGTTGCTGGTTCGCTTAACGGCAAAATTTCTGTTGGTGAGTTGCTTTCTCTGAAAGCCAGTTCAAAGGTCAATGGTGATATCAAAACCGGTAAGCTGAATATTGAGCCCGGAGCTGTATTTTCCGGCACTTGTAATATGGGAAGTCAGGAAACTGGTGGTGCGGTTCAATCCCCACCCAGGGAAGTCAAAAAATAATCCTTATGGGAGCTATTCTCTATAAAGCATTATTGTTAAAAGAGATTTTTTACGGCCTGCTGATCAAAGGGGCAGCAGGCCTTATTGTTTATATTGAGGCCAGCCATATACCCAGGAGTTGGATTTATCTGGCTCTGGTTATTGTCGCTTCATTTCCTGTTGGGACTATCATTATGAATGAGGTTCGCAAAAGCTGGCCTGATTCAACGGGGTTTTTCTATGTAGGTATTTCATTTCTTAAAATGCTCCTGATACCTCTTTTGATTATTCTGTTTTTTGATAAAGATCACGAACATATTGAGGCTTTTGTTATACCTTTAATTTTAGGTTATTTAGTGCTTCTTGCTATAGATACTAAGTGGAAAATTAAGTGGCTTTTTCACTCTAAGTTTTGACGTCGTTTTTGACTCATCAGCGCTGTTGATGCTGGCGTTTCGATGTTGGAGCGGCTTTTCCGGCTTATTTTTGAACGATTGAAACTTCCGGTGGACTCTCTTCGTATAGTGAAAGGAAAAATCCGAAATAAATTGTATTCCTGCTGTTTGAGATGCTTAAATTTGGTGTGTTGAATTTCGCAGCTGTTGTTTTCAAAATGATTTAGGTCTTGAAGAAAAATTTTCTGATATTTTTTTTGTTATTGAGCGGAATGGTCGCACAGGCATCAGCCACCGATTCGGGTAAAGAAGAGCCGGTGGATGCTTTTGGGTTGATAATGGAGCACATCGGTGATTCACATCAATGGCATGTGATTGATTATACCAACCGACGAGGGCATCCTGTTCATATCAATGTTCCTTTGCCTGTTATTTTGTGGCACAATAATTCTCTTTGGTTTTTCACTTCCGGGGATTTCTATTATGGCGATCATCTCCAGCCACTGGGTGATGATTATGTGGTTCTGGAAAATGAGAAGTTTTTTATAACCGGTGAAGAGGGAACCCTTAAAATCGATGAAGCGGGTAAAATCATTAATGCTTCCCCCCTTGATTTGTCAATCACCAAAAATGTTGCAAGCATGATCATGTCAATGGCTCTGTTGCTGTTGATCTTTCTTTCGGCAGGTAAAGCTTATGCCCGTTATGGTATGGCTCCGCCCAAAGGTTTTAGAAGTGTGTTGGAACCTCTGATTTTGTTCGTGAGGGATGATATAGCACGCAGTCAAATTTCCAAAGATAAAGCCGATAAGTTTGTTCCGTTTTTACTGACGCTCTTTTTCTTTATCTGGATTAACAATATGATAGGGATTGTGCCGTTTTTTCCCGGCGGCAGTAATTTGTCAGGAAATATCAGTTTTACGGCTACCCTGGCTGTTTTTTCATTTTTGGCCATTAATGTTTTTGCAGTTAAGGATTACTGGAAGCATATATTTCTTGCACCGGGAATGCCTTTTCCCATAAAATTATTGTTGGTTCCGCTGGAGTTTATCGGGATTTTTACTAAGCCCTTTGCGCTGATGATTCGTCTTTTTGCCAACATCACAGCTGGACACATTATCATTTTGAGTCTGATATCTATTATATTTATTATCAAATCCATATACATTGCACCTGTTTCAATTTTATTATCTTTAGTGATGTTTATGCTTGAATTGCTGGTTGCTGTTTTGCAGGCGTATATTTTCACTTTGCTTACAGCACTGTTTATTGGAATGAGTACAACGAAATCAGAACATTAACATATAAAAATTAAGAATATGGAAGCTATATCTCTTACCGCAGTAGGATTGGGTATTATTGTTTTAGGCGCGGGCCTTGGTATTGGAAAAATTGGACAATCGGCAATTGAATCTATGAGTCGTCAGCCCGAAATGAGCTCGAAGATTCAGACAGCAATGATTGTGGCAGCCGCCCTGATCGAAGGGGTTTCGCTGTTTGCTATTGTGGTTGCCTGGTTGGTTGATTAAGGCGTTTTTTATCATTTGGGTTTAATCCAAAAATAAAATTATGGAACTATTGACCCCCAGTCCCGGATTGGTATTCTGGACATCTCTGACATTTATAATTCTTTTGGTGATTTTGCGCAAATATGCGTGGCCATCTGTCTTGCGGGCGCTAAAAGTTCGTGAAGAAACCATTTCTTTTGCTCTTGAGGATGCAAAAAGAGCCAATGAGGAGGTGGAAATGATGGAGCATCAAAGGAGAAAAATAAATGAGGAAACACGGAAAGAAAGGGATTTGATTCTGAAAGAAGCTCGCCGGATGAAGAGTGATATTCTGGCGGAGGCGCAGGAAACTGCCCGTGAAGAAACGCGCAGGATGTTGGAAAAAGCCGGTCTGGACATTGAAAAGCAGCGAAAGGATGCGATGCTTGAGATTCGTAAGACAATAGGCCTGCTTTCTGTTGAGATTGCTGAAAAAATTCTGAAAGAAGAGTTGACAGGCGAAGACAAGCACAAGAAAATAATTAACTCTTATCTCAGCGAGATAAACTTTAATTAATCAGAATGAACAGAGGTCCTATAACAGTAAGGTATGCAACGGCTCTTTTTGAACTCGGGAAGGAGAAAAATGAACTCGACCGTTTTTTCAATGATGCCGGTCTTTTGCTGGAACATTGTCTTAGGGTAAAGGATTTTTGTAATTTTTTGACCAATCCTGTAATTAAAGTTTCGCGCAAAAAAGAATTGGTTAATGAAATTCTGGGAAATGAGCAACATCCATTGATGTTACGTTTCGTTGGGATGGTGATTGATAAGAACAGGGAAGGTCTGCTTCCTGATATTCTTCGGTATTTTAAAGACCTCTACAAAAAACACAAAGGCATCAGAAGTGTTAAGTTAATTACAGCTGTGGCTTTTGATGATGTTTATATAAAGGAGATGAGGAATATTCTGGAAAGGGAATTCAATTCTTCCATTGAGCTGGAGGTTCGTGTGAAGCCGGATATCATAGGGGGATTAATTCTGTTGGTTGATGACAAGATTGTGGATAACAGTATTGCTCATCAACTCAAGTTATTGAAAAATAAAATTGTGAGTTAAATATAACCGGTATGGAACAAATTCGTCCATCGGAAGTTTCCGAATTATTAAAAAAAGAAATTGAAGGTTTCCAATCATCCACAGAACTGGAGGAGGTAGGAACTGTTTTGCAGATAGGTGATGGTATTGCCCGGGTGTACGGTTTGTCCAATGCTCAATCCAACGAGTTGGTGGAGTTCGACAATTGTATGGGTGTGGTGCTGAACCTGGAAGCTGACAGTGTCGGAGTGGTTCTTTTTGGTGATTCTCATCTGGTTAGTGAGGGTGATGTGGTAAGACGTACCGGACGAATTGCTTCCATTAAGGTGGGCGACAGCATGGTTGGACGGGTTCTGAACACCCTCGGTCAGCCTATTGACGGGAAAGGCTCGCTGGGAGGTGAATTGTATGAAATGCCCATTGAAAGGAAAGCACCACAAGTGATTTACCGTCAGCCTGTAAAGGAACCTTTGCAAACCGGGCTAAAAGCCATTGATGCCATGACGCCCATCGGGCGCGGGCAGCGCGAGTTGATTATCGGAGACCGGCAGACTGGTAAAACAGCTATTGCAATAGATACCATCATCAATCAAAAGCCCTTTTTTGAAGCAGGCAATCCGGTTTATTGTATTTATGTGGCCATCGGTCAAAAGGGTTCTACCGTAGCACAGATAGTGAATACATTGCAAAAGCACGGTGCCATGGAGTACACCATTGTGGTTTCTTCTTCTGCAGCTGATCCTGCGGCCATGCAGTTTTATGCGCCCTTTTCCGGGACAGCTATTGGAGAGTTTTTTCGCGATACCGGAAGGCATTCTCTGATTATTTATGACGATTTGTCCAAGCAGTCGGTTTCCTATCGTGAGGTTTCCCTTCTTTTGCGGCGACCACCGGGGCGGGAGGCATTTCCGGGAGATGTTTTCTATCTCCATTCAAGATTACTCGAACGGGCAGCAAAGATTATCGAGTCGGATAAGGTTGCAGCCCAAATGAATGATATTCCTGAGTCCATTAAACATCTGGTGAAAGGTGGCGGTACCTTGACTGCACTGCCTATTATCGAAACTCAGGCAGGAGACGTTTCCGCTTATATTCCGACGAATGTTATCTCCATTACCGATGGTCAGATATTTCTGGAGAACAACCTGTTTAATGCAGGTGTTCGTCCCGCCATCAACGTTGGAATTTCGGTTTCGCGGGTTGGTGGAAACGCACAGATTAAACCAATGAAAAAAGTGGCCGGTACCTTGAAACTGGATCAGGCTCAATATCGGGAACTGGAAGCTTTTTCGAAATTCGGATCCGATTTGGATCCTGCCACCATGGCAGTATTGGATAAAGGTCGTAAAAATGTGGAGTTGCTTAAACAGGCTCAGTATAAACCAGTGCGTGTGGAGCAACAGGTTGCCATTATTTATTGCGGAACCAAAGGGTTGTTGAAGGATGTTCCTATGGATCAGATAAAAGCGTTTGAACGTGAGTTTATCGAAATGCTGGAAGCAAGGCACAATGAGGTGTTGAAAGAAATCCTGGAAGGAAAATTTGATGAAGAGGCGACTCAAAAGATTGAGAAAGTTGCCCTTGATGTGGCTGCTCATTTTAGTGCGGACAAGAAAGAATAAAGTGTAAATGGCAAATTTAAAAGACATACGTACGCGTATCGGGGCCATTAAAACTACCCGACAGGTTACCAGTGCCATGAAAATGGTCTCGGCAGCCCGTCTGAAAAGGGCGCAGGACGACGTGGATCATATCCGGCCTTATACTTCTCATCTTATTGGCATTATCAACGATATGGTTTCGGCTCACGAAGATGTGAAAATAAACTATACCATGCCCGGAAAAGGCGATAAGGTTGTGCTTTGGGTTATTGCATCTAACCGGGGTTTGTGCGGTGCTTTTAACAGTAATGTGGTGAAAACGGTGCAGCAGTTATTAAATACCGAACTCAAAGAAGATTATCTCAACGGGAATTTGGAAATCAGGGTGCTGGGGAAACAGGCCTGGAAAATGTTGCGTGCAAGAAATATCATCCCTCAAATTCTGGAGGAAGGCCAGCTGATGGATCCCTCTTTCCGGAAAATTTCAATGCTTGCTGAAGAGTTGCTGGATGAATATGATTTGGGTATCCTGAAAAAATCGATTGTGGTTTACAATGAATTTGTAAATGCAGCGGTTCAACAGGTTCAGGTTCAGCAGTTTTTGCCTATTGCTATTCCTGAGGTAAAGAGGGATAAACCGATTTCTAAGTATATTCTGGAACCCGACAGACAAACCATTGTAAATGATTTGATGCCCAAAACGCTTCGGTCATTGTTCTATCAGGTGGTGCTGGATTCCATTGCATCGGAACACGGAGCGCGTATGACCTCCATGCATAAGGCGACCGACAATGCAACTGATTTGATTAAAGATCTGCAGCTTTCTTACAATAAGGCACGTCAATCATCTATTACCAACGAACTTATGGAAATTACTTCCGGTGCGGAGGCACTTAAAAAGTAGTTTTTCCTTCTCATTATTTCTTTACTACCTGAATTTTTTCAGTTTCTCTTTCAGGATTTCCATTCCTGTAGTTGCTTTGTGTTTTAGTACTTCGATGTTGGGTGCTGAGGCGTAAGCCGGAGAGCCAGGATCGATAATGAAAACAGGCACCCCTGTTGGAACAAACTCAATAAGTCCGGCAGCGGGATAGACGGAAAGAGAAGTGCCGATGACCAGAAAAATATCTGCCGTAGAGGCAATTTCAGCAGCTTCTGTAATGGCATCCACCGATTCGCCAAACCATACGATGTGCGGACGCAGCTGTGAACCTTTTTCACATAGATCTCCTTCTTTTAGTTCCCAGTGATCCATTTCATAAATGAGGTCAGGGTCGATTGTGCTTCGAACTTTTTTCAACTCACCGTGCAAATGCAGTACCTTATTGCTACCGGCTCTTTCGTGAAGGTCATCCACATTTTGGGTAATGATGCTGATATCGAAACTCTTTTCAAGTTCTGCCAGGGCATAATGAGCCGTGTTTGGACTGCATTCAAAAAGTTGTTTTCTGCGCTGATTGTAAAAATCAAGAACTACTTGCCGGTTGGTTTCCCATGCATGGGGGGAGGCGACTTCTGTAATGTCGTATTTCTCCCATAAGCCCCCCATATCCCGAAATGTTTGAATGCCACTTTCGGCGCTAATGCCCGATCCTGAAAGAATCACCAATTTCTTCATTGCTCTTTTTGATGATAAAGATAAGGTACAACCAAAATGGATAAAAATTTTTTAACTTTGAAAGTCGTTAATGAATCAGGTGAAGCATGATAGATAAGGGTACCGTAGATAAGGTAATGGAGACCGCTCAGGGACAGATTACAGAGGTGGTTTCGGAGTTTGTAAATCTCAAGAGACGTGGGATTAATTACATTGGATTGTGCCCTTTTCACAATGAGAAGACACCTTCGTTTATTGTATCCCCCCATAAAGGCATTTATAAGTGTTTTGGTTGTGGAAAGGGAGGTAATGCCGTGAATTTTTTGATGGATCATGAACAGATTTCTTTCATTGAGGCCATCAAAATACTTGGAAAGAAGTTTCACATTCATATCGAAGAAAAGGAGCTGACTCCTGAAGAAATGGCTCATCAAAATGATCGGGACAGCATGCTGGTGGTGACCAGTTTTGCAGCCGGTTATTTTATGGACAGGCTGCACAAGTCGGATGAAGGAAAATCGGTGGGGCTTGGTTATTTCAGGGAGCGGAGCTTTCGCGATGATATCATTCAGAAGTTTCAGTTGGGTTATTCGCCAGAATCGAAAGATGCCTTTTCCAAAGAGGCTTTGAGGCAGGGTTACAAGCTTGAATTTCTGGAAAAAACGGGACTTACTATTGTTCGGGACGATTACAAAGCGGATCGATTTCGGGGACGCGTAATTTTCCCGATTCACAGTCTCGCCGGCAAAGTAATTGGGTTTGGTGGTCGAGTGTTGCGTACCGATGCCAAAACGGCTAAATACCTCAACTCACCCGAGTCCGAGATTTACCATAAGAGCCGGGTTCTTTACGGGATGTATCAGGCACGTCAGGACATAGCCCGTCAGGACAGATGCATCCTGGTGGAGGGATACACCGATGTGTTGTCGTTTCATCAGGCGGGAATCAACAATGTGGTGGCTTCTTCGGGAACCGCTCTTACCACCGACCAAATTCGCTTAATCGCCAGGTTTTCTAAAAACCTCACTATTATTTTCGATGGTGACGCTGCCGGAATTAAGGCGTCGCTGCGTGGAATTGACTTGGTGCTTGAGGAAGGATTAAATGTTAAAGTTCTGTTGCTTCCTGACGGTGAGGATCCTGATTCCTATGCCAAAAAGCTTGGCGGAGAGGCGCTTCAGGAATATATTCAAAAGCATCAGACCGACTTTATTCGTTTTAAAACCGGACTGCTTCTCGAAGAAGCCAAAGACGATCCCATTGCACGTGCCCGACTGGTACAGGATATTGTACGTACCATTTCGGTTATCCCAGATTCCATCACCCGTACGGAGTATGTGAAAGATTGTAGCAGCCTGATGAAAGTGGAAGAGCAGGTTCTTTATATGGAAATTGGGAAGCTCAGGAAGAAAAGACAGGAGGATGCTTATAAGCGAACCCATTATAGTGATAATGCCATCCCAGCCGGGGGAGGAAGTGCTTCCCAACAGCAGAATGCTGACCAGATGGTGGCCAGAGCCGCCTCAAAATCATCCAATCCCTTTGAAGCAGAAGAATGGGAGGTTTTAAGATTTTTGCTGAAGTACGGGGATGCTTCCTTAGGTGAGTTTGAATTTGAAGACGAAAAACGGGAAGTATCGGTTGGAGAATATATTGTTACGGAGCTGCGTCAGGATGAGCTGGAGAGTGTTAATCCGCTTTACAATAAAGTGATGGAGCTTTATGAAGCCAATTGTAAAAACGACAATTTTTCATCATCAGGGTTTTTTGTATCCAGTTCTGATAGTCAGATTAGCAGCCTGGCCACTGACCTGATTGCCGGAGAATATCCGTTGAGTCGTATCCACCAAAAGATGGGAGTGGTTGCTACCGAAGAAGACTTGTTGACAGATCTGGTTCCCAAGGTGGTAACAGAGCTTAAATGGAAAAAGGTAAAGGTGTTGCTGGAAGAAAAGCGGCAACAACTGAAAAAGGCCGAAGAAGATAAAAACGAGGAGAAATTTATGGAGTTTCTTCAGGAATTGAATAATTTGCAGCAGGCATTTATCTATATTTCAAAGGCACTGGGAGAACGAACAGTTGTGTAACAGTTCTCCGGCGACCATAATTTAAAGAAATTTTATACATGAGAACATTCACCCATGACGATAAAGCATTTATTGAAGATGTAATTTCGCAGTGTGATATTTGTTTTGCAGCCGTCGTTGATGAAAACGGATTGCCCTACAGCGTGCCCATGAACTTTGGCTACGCGGGGGGCATTTTTTATTTGCATAGTGCTCCCGAAGGCCGGATTGTCCATGCCCTGGAGAAAAACAATCACATTTGTCTGACTTTTAATGTTGGACAAGATCTGGCTTTTCAACATCCCAAAGTTGCATGTAGTTACCGGATGAAAGCTAAGAGCGTGGTCGCTGAAGGAAAGGTGACTTTTGTGGAAGATTTGGACGACAAGCGACAGGCTCTGAATTACATAATGAAGCAATACAGTGATAAGGATTTTGAATACAGTGATCCGGCGGTTAAGAATGTGAAGATCTGGCGCATCAATGTGGATAAAATTGTCTGCAAGGAATTTGGTGCGCCTCACGATGCTTATAAAAAGTAACATCTGATGTGGCCCTGCTTTAAACCAATTGCGTTATGGTATTGAACTATATTTGGATCGCCTTTTTCCTGGTAGCTTTTGTTGTAGCTTTAATTAAACTGATTTTCTTTCAGGATTTGGAAGTTTTTTCCAGTTTGATGAACGCCACTTTTGAATACGCTAAAACAGGATTTGAAATTTCGTTGGGCTTGACCGGGGTTTTGACGCTCTGGCTGGGACTGATGAAAATCGGGGAGAAGGGCGGAATGGTTCAGGCGATGTCCAAAGTAATTGGTCCGTTTTTCAGGCGTATTTTCCCGACTCTGCCCAAGGATCATCCTGCTTACGGCTCAATGATGATGAACATTGCAGCCAATATGCTGGGACTTGACAATGCTGCAACGCCGATGGGGCTAAAGGCTATGAAAGAACTTCAGACAGCCAACGATAAAAAGGACACTGCGTCTAATGCCCAGATTATGTTTCTTGTGCTGAATACTTCCGGTCTGACCATTATTCCGGTTTCTATTATGGTATATCGGGCCGAACTGGGGGCCTCCAATCCCGCCGATATATTTCTTCCCATCATGTTGGCCACCTTTTTTAGTACAGTTGTGGGATTGATTGCTGTAGCTGTAGCCCAGAAAATTAATCTTTTCAATCGGGTGGTGATTGGTTATCTTGGAGGATTGAGCCTTTTTATTGGTGCAGTTATTTATGGTTTATCGCTTCTCGACAGGGAGCAAATCAGAATTGTTTCCCTTCTGACGGCCAATATCATTCTGTTTTCGATTATTGTTACATTTATTGTGATGGCCGCAATCCGGAAAGTGAATGTTTATGAATCTTTCATTGAAGGAGCGAAGGATGGCTTTTTTATAGCCATAAAGATCATACCCTATCTGATTGCCATATTGGTAGGAATTGGTGTTTTCAGAGCCGCAGGGGCCATGGAGGTTCTCATCGACGCAATAGCCTGGGGCATAAATGCAGTTGGTTTAAACACCGATTTTGTGGGAGCTTTGCCTACAGCGATGATGAAACCCTTAAGTGGCAGCGGGGCTCGCGGAATGATGGTGGACGCCATGAACCTTTATGGTGCCGACTCTTTTGTCGGGCGAATCGCCAGTACTGTCCAGGGAGCCACCGACACCACATTTTATATTATTGCGGTCTATTTCGGCTCCGTAGGAATCCGAAAAACCCGGCATGCTGTGGCATGTGGGCTCATTGCCGATTTTGCCGGAATTGTTGCTGCCATCCTTCTTGGGTATCTTTTTTTCGGATAAAAGGAATGCAGTCGATCGCAGGTTGTCAGGAGGAACAAGTGTGGCGGATTCTTTGCAAACAAAATGGCAGAGCCGATGCCAGCCCGCCACTTTAGACTTATTCTTTTGTCCTTTAACTCCCTTGAAAACCCATTAAGGGTGTGTAATGAATTAAGGTTAGCTTAAAAAATAAATCTCAGGTATTCATCGAATTATAAAATATTTTCAGGTAGTTTATTCTATTTCACACCCTAAGGGATTGTTATGAAATAACTTGCCGCTTTAGACTTGTTCTTTTGCCCTTTAACTTCCTTGAAAACCCATTAAATAGCTCGCTATTTTCAGTATTTTCAAGTCGGAAAAGAACAAAATAACTTCGTTAAATCTGTCAATTTATTTCATTACAAACCCTTAACTATTCATAGTCTGGTTCCCAATACTCCCAGGTGGTCGGTAAATTCTTCTGTGGTCTTGATGTTGGAAAAATCAGCATCGACCATTAAAGAGGTCATAGTGGCCTCATCAACACGATGATCCAACGGAGGGCCTGATTCGCATGCTTCCTGTTTTTTTGCCCAGTCAATGATTAAAAGTTTTCCGTATGGTTTAAGAACTCTTTTTATCTCCCGGAGTAAAAGGTTGGGCTTCCTCAGTTCATGAAAAAGGTTGATCATCCATACGATATCGGCATATTCGTCGGAAACCGGCAGTTTATTATCAATCATCAAATGGGGAGTAATCCGGCTGTATTCGGGCAGGCTGCTTCGCATTTCGGCGACCATTACAGGCTCAATATCGAAGGCATCAATTTGTGCCCTGGGAGCCAATTCGCCCAGGGCTGCAGTGATAAATGCGGTGCCTGCTCCGATGTCAATAATCTTTTCGGGCCGTTTGTAGTTAATAAATTCCCAGATTTTCCGGGGGGCCAGTTTTTCCAGACGATCAGGATTATTCAGGGTTTTCCTGTGTTCAGGGTTAAATTTTTTGTCTTCCATAGGGTCTTTCTTTGTAAAATGTCCAAAATAAACAATTTTATAGGGTATCATGTTTCAAAACTCTGCTAAACTTTAACAAACAGCCGATAATTAATCCACTACAAAACCAGGCAGACAAGCCACAACTCTCTCATAATAATAGCTTTGTGTCGTTGCGTCTCTGCGTTTAAGCATATATTAACGGACTATTGATTTTTTAAGCACCGTTAAATTAAATTCTTTACCTTCTGCTGTAAATGTCTTATATTTATGAGTCCGGTGTAAAAAGCATCTTTATTGCTAAACTTTTCGTTAATGAAAATTTTTGAATCCTCATTAACAGAAGGTTAACTCCGGAACAAAAATTTTCAAAGCCTTGATTTTGGCAAAAATATACCTTTTTATACTACACTCATTTATTGTACCTAAGTTGTGCTATACGAGTGTAGCGGAGTAATGCTTTACTCATCCCGGTGCATCGGGACAGATTTAGAAAATGTTGGTTTTTCACTATCCTTATGGTGAAAACCATACATTTTCTTATTCGATTGAGCGAGAATTGCTCCGCTCGGCTCTGCCGCTTACTTGCAAGAATTTGGGTTTTATTGTCACATTTTTAAATCATTAAGTTATGGAAGAACTAAAAAAAGATAAAGCTAAAAAGAAAAAGAACGGAGCCTGGACGATTGGTTGGGGCTGGATGTTAGCTGTTCCTGCATTGGCCTTCTTATCCTGGGCTACCAAAAAAGGAATTAAAGATGCGCTTGAAGAAGACCATCCGGCTCCACTTACCATTCTTAAGGAGAGGTATGTCAAAGGAGAAATTGACCGGAATGAGTACGAAGAGAAACTCCGGGATCTGTTGGGCTCCTGATAAATATTTTTTTAGAGATGAGCCCAGTCTAAAAAGCATCTTTATTGCCAAACTCTTCGTTAATGAAAATTTTTGAATCCTCATTAACAACAGGTTAACTCCGGTACAAAAATTTTCAAAGCCTTGATTTTGGCAAAAA
>Ga0163219_100080_pt1 | contig 23763 bp, 24 predicted proteins | sample MSEWel2016_04_06_FD_113150 | JGI IMG/M metagenome (GOLD analysis project Ga0163219, IMG submission 113150) | Subsurface microbial communities from deep shales in West Virginia, USA - MSEEL Well Study Marcellus 3H_2016_04_06 ...
CTTGCCTATATTGATGGGAACACTCCAGAAATAGAACTTAGCCGAGAAAGAGCTTCTGAAGTATATCAAAGACTTGCAGAGTATGTACTGAGCAGCCCGAGAAGACGATATAATCCATTTAGAGAGTTTGCTGATAATTTAATGGGGTATGGAGTAGGATGCTGCACGCAGACCAAATGCGAGCCATTTAGAACACCTGCTGGAAGAGTAGTTTTACCAGATGGAGAACTATCTACCTGCGTTAAGCATGTAGACGACGAAGGTAACCCCTTGCCCTATGATGAGGATAGCTTTACTGGAAGACATGAATATTTGTTACAGACAGGCTGTAAGGGATGTAGATTCTGGAAGGTATGTTACGGTGGCTGCCCGGGTAGAGGAAGAAATGAAGATTACATGCAAAAAGACCATTTCTGCAAAGCAATCTTTGAGACTTATGCTTTTATTACAGATAAAATGCACGGCTTATTTCCACATCTTGACTTTGCTGTAGACGAACCTATAAGAGCAGAAAGAGAACACATAGACTATAAAAGAAGATCGGGCAGACAAAGTAAGCATAACCCATTTAAAAGAATGCACCGTCAGAGATCTCTTTATGATAGTCATTTTAAAAACAGATAGGAGGTTTTTATGGGAGGACATACTGACTCAGCACATGAAAATTGGGGAGTTGATTCTGACAGACCACATGGTGGCGAGATAAAAGACGCCAGAGACATTAGAGATAATTCATCCAATAAGAATGGTAATAAAATATCAAATAATACTCGAAAAGGAAAGCCCATACCAGAATCAGATGATAAAGCTCGCTGGACCCACTTAGATCATAGCGATTATACTGACACTCACGAAAACACGCCCTATGATGTTCACAGCGATACTGGACATAATGACCATACAAATACCGGTCACGATACTCATACAGATATAGGATAATAATTTAAAGAAGAAAAAGAGAGGTGATAATTATGTCTGATGTAGATGATGCTCATGATGATAATTCTGGTGGTGGATATACGGACAGCCATGTAGACGGCTATGGAGACCACGGAGATGCAGGATACGATGCCGGTAGTAGTTATGATGCCCACTCAGACCATGGCGCTTATGACGATGCCGGTTATGGTGACTCAGGTCACGACAATGATAGCCACGATACTCACAGTGACCACGATACCCATACAAACTCGGGTCATGATACTCACAGTGATTATGGCCACGATAATCATTCCGATGGAATATACAACGATCATATGGATCAGGCCCGAGATAACAGTCATAGCGACACTCCAGACGTCTGGTAACTTTTAGTATAAAAATGAACTTTATTAGCAAAATTCAAAATCACTGTCAAAAAGGCCCTTTAAATAGGTATTATATATATAGAAGCACTTATTTTAAAACGCAGTGCTATTTTTAGGAGTGACAGAAATGAAATGCGACAAATGCCACAATCATGTTCAAAAAATACTTTTAGATAAAAAACAGAAGCCCAGTCTGTATGCTTATTACTGCAGCAACTGCGGAAACTTCTGGGTAGAGTTAGGAAAAAGCAAAAAAGGCAGTTAAGGCAGGGAAAACTCTAAAATCAGCCTGGAGCCTGGCTGCCTTTATATAAAATTTAAAGGGGTATAGATATGAGCGAATCAGAAGAGATTATTGAAAGCACAGCTGAAGAGAATTATCCATCAGAATGGAATTTATCTGAAGAAGGAAAGCGCAACATAGCCCATGCTAAAACCGAACAGAAGTTAGAGCACGGACTGTATGCTGGAATTCCTATGATATGCCTCAATGAAAAGTGTCCGTATAAAGAGACATGCGGGTACTACAAAAACGATAACGCACCAGAAGGGGAGCGCTGTCCTAAAGAAATTGCTAAAGTATTAAATCTTTACGAAAAGTATAAGAAACAACTTAAACTAACAGAAGATGATATGGTACAGCTGTCACTACTTAAAGAGGTAATAGACCTCGATATAAAAATAGATAGAGCTGACAGAAAGCAGGCGGCGGATCCAGACCTTATTAAAGAAGTCCCTGTTGCTGTAAGTGACTCTGGAAGAGTAATAAGAAAACCCGAAGTAGATAAGGTTGCAGAACTTAAGGATAGACTATTAGACAGGAGACATAAGATATTAAGTTATCTGAATGCAACTCCAAAAGATAAGTCATCTAAGAAGCTGGAGATTTCTCAGGACCCGAGCACATATGCAGCACAGCTTTTAAAGAAGAAAAAGGAAATTGAAGAATCCAAAACTGTAGAAATAGAGGCTGAAGACAATGGAGAAACAGAGGATTAAATGTGGAGCTAAAAACTGCTTATTTAATAATGGATCTCTATACTATAAGCCAAATGTAGAAATTAAGTTTATAAGTAAAATTAAGGATGGCAGTCTGGCACAAACTTTTGAATGTGCCGACTACTATCCCAGATAAATCCCCTCATGTATATTTCCCTCCACTAGAGGTGTCACCATGATGGCGCCTCTAAACACTACTTCAAGGAGGTATGATAATGAGTAAAACTTTAAATCAAAATAGACTTGTTGATGTTTATGTTCATAACCGACTTGATGAGGTAACAATTTCAAGGCGCAACACTCAACAGGAAATAAATAATAGAACTAAGAGTTTGGCAATGGAAAGACTAAAAAAGAATAACAAGATGCAACACAATCCAAAACAGCCCTTATAACATTATAATAAGACAAGGAGAGGGTATAAATGATAGGAAGAATAAAAGAATTTTTGATGACAGGCAGAGACTACAATGACAGACTGGAAAGAGTAAAGGAAGAAAACTTCCAGAAAGTTTTTAAGCACGGTAACTTCCAATAAGATTATAAGACTATAAGAGGAGTGATAACTATGAAAAAGATTACCTGTGAAGATTGCGGATATGAAAATAGAATGTCAATAGATCACTACTGCAGTAAATGCAGCAACGAATTAATGTAAAATAATATGGGGCCTGCAAACGGCCCCGTTAATATGCAGGGAGGATGCTGGCTTCCACGCAGGGCTCATGCCCCTGTCAACGCGAGTTCAATTCTCGCCCCTGCTTCCAACTGACTGTAGCCGAGTTTGGTAAGGCACTCCGTTTGGGACGGAGAAAGGATAGTTTAACATGAACTTAAATACTGCATTTAAAGAAATAACTAAAGTCAATAAAGATAATTATAAATGTCCAATTTGCGATGAAATTTTTTCAAAGTACGGAATAAAAAATCATATAAGATTAAAACATACTGAAGACGGTCAGATTAATTATCGTAACAATATGAAAAAAATTAAAGAAATTGGATGTAAATATTGCGGGAAAAAAGTAAAATCAAACGGTATTAAAAATCATGAAAGATATTGTTACCTCAATCCAAGCAACTATAAAGAATGCCCAGTTTGTGGTAAACCTATAAAAAATTATTCTAATAATATAACTTGTTCACACTCTTGCGCAAATACCTATTCTCGAAGTGGAACAGACAATGGTAACTGGAGTAATGATAGTTACAGAACAACTTGTTTTATGTTTCATAAAAAAGAATGTGTAGTTTGTGGGGAAGATATATTAGTAGAGGTCCATCACTTAGATGAGAATAAAAGTAATAATAACCCCTCAAATCTAATACCTCTTTGTCCTACACATCATAAATACTGGCACAGCAGACATAAGCACTTAATACATGAATGTGTTATAGATTATGTATATAAATTTAAAGAACAAAATAAAGAAGAGTTAAAAAAATACAAGAATGACTTCATTGATTAATATGTTTTATTTATCGTAGGTTCAAATCCTACCACTTAGACCAATATGAGGCTATGGTGGAATTAGTTAACACATCGGACTTTCACTCCGAAGACTCTCGGTGCGAATCCGGGTAGCCTCACCAATAATGTCCTGTAGCTCAGTGGTAGAGCAGCTCACTGTTAATGAGAAGGTCGCTAGTTCGAATCTAGCCGGGACAGCCAATATGGAAAGATAGCTCAGTAGGTAGAGCGGGGGTGTGAAGTACCCCAAGTCAAAGGTTCGATTCCTTTTCTTTCCGCCATATGCTGATGTAGCTCAACTGGCAGAGCACCTGTTTTGTAATCAGGAGGTTGGAGGTTCAAGTCCTCTTATCAGCTCCAAAATTATACAAGCGGCTTATAGGGAATAAAGGAAGAAGTAATAACTGAAGTTTTATACTCGTAAGATATGATCAGTCTTATAGGTATGAAATGAGAGTTTAAAGATTAGATGCGGTCCGCGGAAACGCACTAATTAATTCGTGAGTTCGAATCTCACCCCTATAGCCAAACAAGTTTATGCCCGAAGATGACGGACATGTAAAATAGAGAATATCATCTACACGTATGTTTGGATAATCATACACATTATGGTTAATAACTTATACCACACCACTAATCACCTCAATTGCAGTAGAGGACGGAACAGGCATCTGTCGCGCCCCTAAGTGGGTTAGGATTAATATTCGGTCAATAAAGGACCGTCTAAAGAGATGTGGGATACGCCGCCCCACCTACTGCTTATGCTATGCAAGGATGGCCGAGTGGATGAAGGCGCCAGACTGTAAATCTGGTACACGCAGACCCAACGGAGGTTTAAATCCTCCTCCTTGCACCATGGACCCGTAGCTCAACTGGCAGAGTCGCCGGCTCATAACCGGCTTGTTGTAGGTTCGAAACCTGCCGGGTCCACCAAATATTAACTATGTAAAAAGGGGAGTTAAATATGTTTAAACTATTTCTAAAGACTTTCGGAGTTTATAAAGGAGAAACAATAATTAGGCACGGATCACTATCTGGAGTCTATGAAGTTTATGAGTTCTTCGGTAAAAACTTCGAGGTTAAAAAATAAAAACCAGGAGTGATTTGCCTTGTGTGACAAATTCATTAAGTATATATCTAGGACAAATAGCACAGAAAAACTACTTAAAGAATTTACGATAATAAATAATATAATAAAAAACGAATTGAAAAGACGATATATAGATTTAGACTTGTTAAGAGAAATGTCTTTAGACTTGTTAAGAGAAATGTCACACAAATTAGCAATCGTATCCGACAAGATAATAAAAGACAAAACAGAGAGTGATGATAATGGAACTTAAAATAAACCCCGATTTACACCCCCCTCAAAACGAATCTTCTACTCACTATCTTCTCAAGCTGGTCGCGAGCAAATACCTCAAAGATAAAAAGAACTGTAAATTCATCGCGACCGAGGTATATGTAGGAGAAGAAAAAAATCCCTATTTAAAATCAAATTATAAAACAACAAAACAAATAACCGATGTAGTCGGAATGACAGTAAGAGGAAGGCAAAAGAAAAGAACCGCATTCAATATAGAAGTTAAAGTATCCAAAGAAGATTTCAAGGCAGGTTTTACTCTTGCAGGAGACTACAATTATATTATGGCCCCTAAAGGAGTATTAAGCAGAGAAGATATGCCTCCGAAGGTGGGCCTTGTTGAGGTTGACCTGGATGAATTAAACTTCGACCTTGATGGAGTACAGTCTGTTAAGAATGCAAGTAAGATGCACAGTGAGGTAGTTAAGTTTAGAAGTAACTATTACAGGCAGAGCTATTACAACTTTCTAGAAAGTCAGATAGTTGCAAGCCTCACCAATGAGGTAATATACAACAACCCGTGGTTTTATCAAAATATAACTATAGAGGATGAATAATATGGAAGAATCATTAAAGCAAGCCATAAGAGCAAGAATAGCTGAAGAAAGCCCAGAACATCTTGGAGGTTTCGATGAAGGATGGCTTGAAATAAGAGAAACTCGATTCAAGGTTGAAGAAAACGACCTTGGTAGAGGAGATGTGGTACAGGTTTTTAGTAACGAGAATGGATTTAAAAAATTAGTAACAACATTAATAACTTAAAAGAAAGAGGTGTTTTTTAATGGCCACAGTAAAACAATTTGCTCAGGAGGTTCTTGGAGGATTAAAGAGTGTTGGCAAGATGGCCTCTAATGAAGCAGTAGAAAGTTCAAAATCATTCTGGACTAAGCACGGAGCGAAAGCAGCTAAAGGTGCCGCTATTGGTGCCGGAGGTGGAGCAGTAATTGGTGGAGCTACAAATGCAGCCCAGGGTGAAAGTATAGTTGGCGGAGCACTCGGAGGAGCTGTTGCAGGAGCAGGAGTTGGTGCTGGAGCAGGGACAATGTCTTCTATGGGAGTAAATGACGTAATAAAAGGATCCTACAGAAAAGGAAGAAATAGAGTCGCCGGCACAAGAGCAAGAGATACCCTCTCTAAATATAGTGGAAATATTGATAGAGTATCAAATCCACTCAGTAATCCACTTTCTTAATATAAAATAATACTAACTTTTAGGTTGTGATTCAAATATGAATATCTATAGAAAAGCTCTTGATGGTGTTTTCACTGGATTGCTTAAGGGCGCTAAAAATTTAGCTTATGCTCCACTTGCTGGTATTGCTTCTGGCTCGGTACTAAAAGAATTACCAGAAGGATTTGCTAAGGCTACCGGCATAAATAAAGGGCTTGGTGGCGCAATATATAAAGGCACTAATGCAGCCGCTCAGGGAGTTTCAAGAGCAGGAATAGCCGGAGTATCAATGGCCCCTAAAGGGATAGCTGAGTTAGGAAAAGGAGCTTATCATGCAGCAAAGTCTGCAATACCCGGTTTAAAAAGAGGCGCAAGTAAGACCTGGAAAGCCGTGACGAGAGAATCTATGGATGGGCCAATGTCTCGTGAGTTGCGCCCAGTTGTTCAACATACTATAGCAGGAGCGGGAATAGCTGGTGGAGCTTATGCTGGTGTTCAAGGGTACCAGGCCTCTAAAGAAAGAAGGCCTGGCAATATACAAAATGAAGTGCCTGCAACCTCTTACGACGGTAGGCCAAATAAAATGAGAGATATAGAAAATACCACCGGTCTTGTTCAGGCCTTAAATGACTTAAGATAGGTGATTATATGGAAAAAACAAGTGCAGGAAAATGGCTAAAAAAACATGGGGACTTCGCCAAAGGAGTCGGAGCGGGTGCCGCTTTAGATATAGGTATGGAGCTTGCTATGGGGAACGGACTCGGAGATGGCATTAAAAATGCTGCCCTTGAAGGTTTAATGTTTGAAATGTTTCCAACTATCGGTTTTACAAGGATGCTCCTTTTACCGGCAGCTCAAGCTGGCGCACAGCTTGGTATGGCACACTATAATAATGATAAATCCCAATACGAAGATGTGTTTGATGATAAAATGGGCGGCGACTACCAGGACAGCAAAGCTGCCTACACAATGAGACAGCGCGGAATGCAGGCTATTCAAAATAGTAGAATGAATGCAAGATCCGCTTTAGGAAATACAGCCAAAATGATGCACAGATTGTAAAGGAGTGAAGACATTGGCTAATTTCGCAGGTAAAGCAAGAAAGATATTACAAAATGCGGCCGAAGATGTAGGCCAAAAGGCAACTAAAACAGCCTCTAATTTAAAAAATAGTACTGTGGATGCTATAAATAGAACCGGTAAGAGAATAGATAATAAAATGGATGATATTTTAGATGCTCAAAGAGGTAAAGTTATTAATGACGAAGCATTTGACGCCACTAAGAGCAGAATGGGTAAGACATATGACCTTAATACTTCAGATTATACTGTTGACGGTAGAGGAAGGGCAAGATCAACAAGAGGTACTACCAAGATGCCTAACTCAAGGCAGATAGAAAGTAATGACCCTCTTCTAATACCAGAAGACACAACAAAGAAATATAATCGCAAAACAGCACCCAATCCTGACGGACAGGCCGCGAAAGCGACCCCAACAGAAGGGGCTAAATCAGGAAGCAATGAGGCCTCTAAAGGCAGGAGTGGCTTATTGTCGAGCGCCAAAAGACATCCAGTAGTGGCCGGTACATTGGCGGCAGGTGGAGTTGCAGGAACAACTTACATGCTCGGTAAAAGCAGAGGTAAAAGAAGCAATAGCGATTTATATAGAAGGTAGGTTGTCGATTACTACAATAGATAGATAGGTGAGATTATGGCTCCAGAATTAACAGAACAAGAACTTAATATGATAGAGATACTTGAGGATCCTGTTAAATTTGCATCTGCAGAACTCGACTGGCACGCCAGAGAATATCAGGAAGAGATGCTGGGGTCAGATAAAAACAGAGTAGTAATCAGAGCCGGTCGTCGTATTGGTAAGACTGACCAGGCTGTTATTAAGATGTTACACGCGGCATATACAAAAGAAGATTTTAGAGTATTAGTAGTTACTCCCTTTGAGTCACAGATTAAGCACATATTCCAGAGACTTAGAGCTCTAATCAGAAAAAGCGATATGGTTAAACAGAGTGTTACCAGAGATATCAGATCCCCCAACAGAATAGAATTTGGTAACGGCTCATATATTGTAGGTTTTACCGCTGGAACTACCGGCGGAGGCGGCGCAGCAAGCGTTCGTGGACAGGGCGCGGATTTTATTTATCTTGATGAGGCAGATTATTTAGGCGATGACGATATAGATACAATCATATCTGTTGCTTATGAGGATGCTGAAAATGTAAGAATCTGGGCAACATCTACTCCAACAGGACGCCGAGGGCGTTTCTGGCAGTGGTGTACCAAAAAGGAATTGGGATGGCACGAATTTCATTATACATCTCATGTTAACCCTACCTGGTCTGAAGTTGCCGAACGAGATGCACGCAATAACCTTACAGAGCTTGGTTATGTACACGAGATTCTAGCAGAGTTTGGGGATATGGCAGAAGGGGTATTCCAGCGTAAGTTTGTCGAGAAGGCAGCAGAGGCTGGAAGAGAATTAAACTTAGAGTTAGTAGACGATATAGACTATCAAGCTATTAGAACAATCGGTATCGACTGGGACAAGGCTGGGGCGGCAACACAGATTGTTGTAACAGAATATGACCCAGAAATAGACAAGTTTTATCCTATCCACAGAGCAGAGATTCCATCTGGAGAGTTCACTTATTCAAATGCTATAGATACAATAGTGGCCTTGAACGAAGAATTTAATCCAGAATTTATTTATGCAGATCGTGGACACGGAGAATATCAGATAGAGTCACTTCATAAATATGGAATGGCTCATCCTGAGACCGGTCTTGGAGACAAGGTAAAAGGTATAAGTTTCTCAGATAAGATTAAGATTCCTGATCCACATACAAAAGAGATCGGGAAAAAGCACATCAAACCGTTTATGGTAAATACATCGGTTCTACTGTGTGAGAATGAGAGACTGGCCCTGCCATCAAATGATGATCTGATAAAAGAGCAGATGCTCGATTATTATATTGAAAGAGTAACTCCAACAGGAAGACCTGTTTATAATAGCGATAATGAGCACGCATTAGATGCTTTCATGCTCAGTCTACTGGCAATGCAGTTAGAGTTTACAGATATAGCAAAATCAAACTTCTCAAGCAGTGTGGCCACAGCGCCTCGCCTCGACTATGCAAAGCATAGAGAAAAGAAGCAGAAAGAGAAAAAGAAGAGCGAAAAAGCCAAAGTAGCCTTCTTAAATGCAGGTAAGTCAAGAGGAGTTAATGCTATAAGATCAAGTTTCAGCAGAAACAGAACTTTGAAGAAACCTCCAAAACGGAGTAGTTTCTAGGTTCTTTTCTAAACACCACGGGGTGCGTTTTTCCAACCCCCTTTTTCGCGCCCTGTGATGTTTATAAAAATAAAAGCAAAGGGTGAGTTTGTGAAGATAATAGAAGAATGGACCACACAGCAGAATGTTCAGTCGTTTTATGATAATGGCTATCTCATACCTGACAATGACTACATGGAAAATCAGTTTATTATATTTAAGATATCAGACGGACAGGGGCACATACTGACCAGATATAAGAATGGGAAGTGTTACCCGGTACCAGAAAATATCGCATATGATGGGACAAAGCACAAAAACCTTGAACAGCAGCTTGCAATGGATATCTTGTTCGATAAAAGCGTAGAACTATCTATTGTTACAGGAGTAGCTGGTTGTGGTAAGACATTTTTAGCCTGGGCCACCGGACTTGAACTTTTAAGAAGAGGAGAATACGAGTATTTAATTATTGGTCGGCCAATGCAGGAATTAGATGAAACACTCGGGATATTACCGGGAGATGAAAAGGATAAATACCTACCGTATCTTGCCCCGTTTTGGGACCAGATGTCCTCACTTACAGGCAGGGATTACGGAGACTCACAGATGACAGTAATGATGCAGAAAGGAGAATTAGAACTCCTTCCTTTATCACTTATAAAAGGGAGAAACTTAGATAAGGCCTTTATCATATTGGATGAAGCTGAAGATATGACTATCGGCCAAATACAGCAGGCGATAACAAGAATACACAACCCAGAAGGAGAGCCGCCTAGAACAAAGCTCGTACTTACTGGAGATTTAGGACAGATTGATAGAAAAGAAAATAAGAGGGGCAGGTCCCCACTTGAATATACTATAGATTACTTTTCCGATACCGACCTTTTCGGGCATGTCAACTTAGAGCATTCCCAGAGAGGTAGACTCGCTCAATTAGGAGCAGAGATGGGGAGGGATTACGATTAAGAAAATACTTGTTGTTTCTACAAACCATAGAAGAGCAAAGCTCATGGCAGAAAAGATAGCAGAAGATAGGCATGAGGATATACTTGGCTCAAAAGATTCAAATGCCTTTAATACTACAGGTGCTGAGTATACATTCATTGATGCCGGATCGCTTGTATATCAGAGAGGCAGAAACCTTGATGAGATACTGGTTGATATGGAGTTAGATTTAAAATACGGAGAACAGTCCACTCTAGAAGGCATGATCCTAAAAAGTGACAAAAACTTTCCTATAAAACTTATTTGAGGTGTTTTAAGTGGCTAGAGGTATAGATACCAATATAGAAAGAAACTCAGTAGAATACCGTCCCAACCTTGAGTATATACCAAAAGAGGTATATGTAGAAAATGAGTACGAGGAAAGAACGACTTATGAGGTACCCGAAGAGTTAAACTTGGTAAGTGATATTAAGGTAACAGATACTTACGAGTTAGTGGATGATAACTTAAAAAAGGTAAATAAGTTAATAAATGAGCTGGAGTCTGAAGTTAAAGATTACACTTCCACCATAGACGATGAAAGCGTTGATTTTTCCAGATATAAAGAACTGAAACTTAAGGACACCCACACAGCTGGAGAAATAGATATCATAGACCAGTTCGAAGATGATCATAGGAGCATAGAAGAAGATATTAAACTTGAAATACTTGATATGGCTTATGATCTAAAAGATGAGATACTTACTTCTCTTGGTTTTGTTAAGTCAGACTTGCTTGAGGTTCCAGATAATTTCGACCTCGCAAAGCAGAGGGAAGAAGAGATAAAGCTATTAAATGAATGGCTTGAGACTGACATTAAGAAAAAAGAACTCGAAAAAGAGTATAAAGAAATGAAAGACCCTACAGAGACAGAGTTAAATACCTGGCGGCGGGAATACCAGGAAGTTAATGATAAATTAGATAAACTTTCTGCTTATGGCCCAAAAGGTCGTATAGGTAGGGCACTCTATGATAGGGCAACTAAAACTGCTGAAGTTTTAGATAAGTGGGAATCACTTAAAAATAATACAGTAGCTGATATGTTTGACGGTTATCTAGGCTGTGTTGTCAACAACTTTCTATCAAATAATAAGATAGGTTTTAATACTATCTCTATTATAAAGAGACTTAAGAAAGTGCAGGCATTACTTGAGTTTGCACATGGAAGCCTAAACGGTGACTTCCTTGATTTAAAGAAACAGATTAAAAGTATCAAGTCACTGCCACAGAGATTTGCAATGGAAGCAGGAGCCGCAGCTATTGGAGTATTCACCAAAAGAATAGGAAGATCCGTAGCTGAGTTTATAAGATACTCTACAACCGATTCAGGCTGTAAGCCATTTGAAGAGATAGGACAGGAATTAATAGATGTAACAAGAGCTTTAGATATAGAATATCAGGAATTACTTGATGACTACTATAGAACAAACAATATAGAGTACTCACATTATAAGGATATCAACAGTAAACTTGAAGATAAGAAAAGGAAACAGGGACTTTTTAAATTGTTAGATATGCTAATTAGCTCACTATCAACACTTGAAAAGTCAGTAAGAGAAAGGCCTCTTGATGAATGGGTAGATGACTTTCTTGAAAACAACAACCTAAATACTACTTACAATAAAGAGACCAACCAAATCGAGAGAATATAAGATAAAGGGGCGTAAAAATGAGTAAAGAAGACTTAGAGAGCAAAGTTAGGGAGTTCATGAAAGAACTTGAGATGGACCCCGACAAAGAGATAAGTAAAGCTGGACAGGAAAACAGCACTAAGATATTTGACAGGCTCAATGAGCAGTCAGAAGCCCAGATGCAGGAAAAGGTAGTTCACACTTTTGATTTAGATCCAGACGGGGATAGGATACAGATTGTTCCTATTTCAGATATCCATCTTGGATCGATAAATGCTAATATTCCAAAGCTAAGAGATTTCATTAGTTATATAGAAGAAACTCCAGATACTTACACGGTATTAACTGGAGACCTGGGGGAAAACGCCACTAAGACCTCAATCGGTCTTGGGATTTACGAACAGCGTTATGACCCGCAAACTCAAATAGAGATTTTAGAAGAAGAACTAAAACCTCTTGCAGATAAGGGTAAGATACTCGGTATTCAGCCGGGTAACCACGAAAGAAGAATTATGCGTTCAACATCTATTGACCCTATGCGCATACTGGCCAGAAGTCTTGATGTACCTTATCTTGGTTACCAGGGTTATTTTGTAATCAATGTAGGAGACGAAAGATATGAGGCTATGACCTTCCACGGCAGATCAGGCGCCAGAACCCATGGCGGTAAAATCAATGCAGCCCACAAGATGAACAGAGTTGCCAATGTAGATTTATACATCTCAGGACACACCCACATCCTTGATTCTTCACATGACATCATAATGGAGATAGATAAAGATACAGATGAAATAACTTATAGAAGAAGGTACTACGTAATTGCAGGTTCATTCTTAAGTTACTGGGGCGGCTATCCAGAAATGAAAGCATATTCTGTTGCTGACCAGGGTGCGATGCGTATTGACCTATTTAAAGATAGAAAGAAAATAAAAGTACACAAGCCGTAAGGCATTATAAAAGGGGAATAAAATATGCTCAGAAAAAAGATCTACCTAGCTGGCCCGGTTACAGGTAAGGATTTAAACGAGGCCAAAGAGCACAGAAGTGAGATAGAAGAAAGTTTAAAGATAAGAGGAATGCTTGCTATCTCTCCGATCAGAGGTAAAAAAGACGGGGAGCAATATGAAGCAAATGAGATAGTAGATAGAGACTTAATGGATATTAGAAATTCTGACGCTATCTTGTGTGATTATACAGATGAAGATCACAGCTATATAGGAACAAGCATGGAAATCATGTATGCAGCAGAAAGAGAAATACCTGTATTTGTGGTGACAGAAAGTGAAAGAATTAAAAATCACTATTGGATACAAAAATATGCAACTAAGATATTTAGTAATTTCAGAGAAGCTGCAATATACATGGAAAAGTTCTTTTAATAGAGAAATAAGGAGACTGATTATTGATGAAGATACTCCAGAAAATCGGAAACTTCTTCAATCGTGTGATAAACGTCAGGAACGCATCTCCTCAAGATTATAATCCCAAGAATGTAAGAATTAAAAAGGTTGGGCGGGCAACGCTCACTAGTGGTGGAGGTGGAGACACTTTCGAACCACCAGAATGGGACTTTAATCAGATAGATGATGCCTATTCTACATCGTCTTATACAAGACAGGCAATCGACAAATACATCGAGCTGATGTTCAAGGAATCATACGATTTTGTGGGGCCAACTCCAGATACAATCGAATATATAAGAAAAAGATTTAAGATGATGGCTATTGCTACAGGTAAACCTGTTAAACAGTTCTTTACTGAGATGGCAGAAGACTTAGTTAAATACTCAAATGTATTTATAGTAAAAGCCAGACAGAAAAACTCCAAAGGTCTGCAAATGCAGGGCAAGAGTCTTACAGGAGTTACAGGAAATCAGCCAATAGCTGGTTACTTTCTATTAAGTCCCACAACCGTAAGTATTCTTCGAGATGAACACGGAACTATAAAGAAGTACGAACAGGAAGTGCCCGGTAATGGAGATCCGATAGAGTTTAAACCAGAAGATGTAATACATATCTACTATAAAAAGGACAGAGGTAAGGCATTTGGACAACCATTTATCCTGCCGGTTCTTGATGATATAAGAGCTTTAAGAGAGGCAGAAGAGAGCGTTTTAAGACTTTTATACAGACATCTCTTCCCATTATATCAGTATAAAGTAGGTATTGCAGAGCCTGGATTCGAGGCTGATGATAAAGAGATTGAAAATGTAAGACAGCAGATAGAGAACATGCCGGCAGACGGCGGTATAGTCACACCAGAGAGGCATGATATAAAAGTTATCGGTGCTGACGGTGAGGCGATAGACGCTAAAGATTATCTTGAGCATTTCGAAAAGAGGGTCTTTACTGGTCTTGGGGTTTCATCTACAGTAATGGGACGCGGCGATACAGCCAACCGTTCAACGGCTGATAACATGACAAAGGAAATGCACGACAGAATAAAAGCCTTCCAGGAAGTAATGTCAACATTCGTAAATGAATTTGTAATCCAGGAGATGCTTTTAGAAGCCGGGTATGATCCTATAGAAAATCCAGATGACGCAGTAGAATTCCAGTTTAGAGAAATAGATACTGAACTTAAGATAAAGAAAGAAAACCATGCAGTCTACAAGTATGAACACAATGCAATAACTGAAGATGAAATGAGAAAAGAGTTAGGCTTAGATCCTATTCAAGATAGAGCCTTAATGCACGTTAATTTAGTTGGCGGCGCAAACCAGGATGGAGATAGTGAAGGTTCTTCTGCTGAGACAGATAACAAAAACAAACCAGAAAACCAGAGCGGCTCCAGGGACGCACCAAAGACTAAAGAGATGGCAGAGGCAATGACCTCAAGTGCATTCACTAAGGAGCTTGACTATAAGGTCCATGAAGAAAAACTCTTAAAATATTATGATAATGCTAAAAAAGACATACTTGATTTAACAGAGAAATTCTTCGAGGATGAAAAGAAAAAATATCCTAATAATACTCAGAATATAAAAGCCACTCTAAAATCACTTTCCAGAACATCACTTTCTGCAAGCGAAGATAAGTTTAATACAGCCTTCCATTCAGGAGTAATTGAAGCGATGGGAGACTTAAAGGCTAAATCACTTCCTGATATATCCTACCAGACAGCGAGTATGAAGTTAGAAAGAACCCACGATAAATACTTTAATAAGCTCGCAGACGAACTTGCAGATCTAATCTCAGAAGCCATAAAAGAAAATGAAAAAGACAGAGCTAAAAGTAAAGTCAAAAACCTACTCAATGCTCATGAATATAGAATAAGATTTATTGCATTTACAGAGCTCATGCACTCATTTAACTATGGGTATGCACTGACTGCTAAAGAACTTGGAGAAAAGGAAATAACAGTAAAGCACGAAGAAGATGCTTGTGATTTATGTGCAGAAAAAACTGCCATTGATTTAACAGTTGACAACCTGTATGAAGCGGTCCCACCGTTCCATACAAAATGTAGCTGCACTTTATATAAATAAATCAACCACCACAATGGGGGAGGAGGTGTTAGATTGAAAAGATTACGTTTAAACGAGTCATATACCCTTGAGGTAGATCAGGAAAGTAAAGATAAAATGCTTTCCACTAAGGAGTCTACAGATGGGGCGACAGGCTCAGTCATTGCGAATCTTGCCGCAATTCACGCCGGCACAACCAAGAATAATACAGTTTATGGTGCTGATAAGTTAAGGGGTAGTGAAGAGGATAAGACGGGAGTAGCCTCCTGGACACATCCTTATAACAAGCCTGTACTTACTCACCACAACAAACATGCCGACCCAATCGGAAGAGTCCAAGAGGCTCACTATATGACAGCTGGTAGTAGACCATTTATTAAGTTAAAGGTTAAGATATCAGATGAGGCAGCAGCCGAAAAGGTATTGGATGGAAGATATGATACTGTATCCATTGGATCAGAGACTGATTCTGCAGTATGTAGTATTTGTGGAACAGATATAGTAAAAGAAGGTTTTTGTGGCCACTGGCGTGGAGAAACCTATGAAGGAGAAACTGCAAAGTGGATTCTAGGAGACCTCTGGTTTAATGAGGTAAGTTATGTTAACGTACCCGCCGATCAACAGGCCGGGACGCTGACTAAGACCAGAGAACAGTTGCAGGAGAGTGCTGATTACACGATTGATTCAGTAGAAGACCTAGGAAACGATGGTACCGCACTCCTCATTGTGGCAAACGAAGAACAAGAAACTAAAAATAAAGTAAAACATACATTTGAGGAAGAGGAAGGAGAGACCAAATTGGCTGATACTAAAGACGAAAAAACAGTAGAAGAGTTACAGGAAGAGTTAGACTCCCTTCAGGAAGATTACGATAAATTAGAAGAGGAGAATGAAGAGCTGGAGGGTACAGTTAAAACCCTTAAAGAAGAAAAGCAAGGCTTAGAGGAAGAAAAGAATGGACTGCTTGAGGATGTAGACGAGAAGACAGATAAGCTACATCAGGCATTATCCGAAAGAATTGTTGATATGAGAACAGTTCTGGGTAAGCCGCTGGAAGAAGAAAGAGATGACGAGGTGGCCAAGTATGCTGAGAGAAGTTTTGAATCTCTTAATGATACTATGAGCGATCTTGTTTTAGAGTATAAAGAAGCACTTCCTGGCCTGAGAGATCAGATCGAGAAAGTAACAAACCCTGGCGCGGCTATCGAAGATGGCAAAGAACCAGGCTCACAAAACAAGGAAAGTGATGATGACGACAAGGAGTTTGACGAAGAAGAAATTGACATTAAGTTAGAAGAAGTATTCCAAAATTTATTTGGCGGCACAAAATAATAATAAAAACCCAAGGAGGTAATTTATAGATGCCACTTTTTGAACAATTCAAAGCAGTTCCAGATAGTCGTTCTAACACTAAGTTAGTAGTTTCTGGCGGAGACTCTCCCGCAGAAGAGTTTATTGTTGATCCTACATTACCGGTGAAATTCAAGCACGAGTACGGCGGATGGGGCCAGCAAGAAGTAGTTATTGCAAAAGGACAGTTATGTGCGATTGGTGACCCAGTTAAAGACACAATTACAGGTGAAATGAGACCTACATTAACAATAGCTGACGGGACAAACCCGGTTATTGGTGTAGCTCCTTATAACATCTCTAAGAACACAGATGATAGATTTGACGGCAACCAGCCAAGTGTTATTACTAAAAACTACATTGAGGTTCCTTATATCCCAGACAACAATTATGCGTCTAACGTACATTGGGGTCTTGCAACAGGAAACTTAAATCAGGGTGATTTAGTAAAAGCTAACGGCAACGGTAAATTTGTTAAGTGGGAAGAAGGTACAGATTCCATTAGACAGATCGTTGGTACATTGTGGGCTATCGAGCAGAATATTCCACCTGCAGGTTGGTTGAAATGGGCTATGCTTCCTGACAGTGTATTAAGACAGATGGAAAACCCAGGAGAAGCTCCAGGAGAAGATGGATATCCATGGGATCCTCAGTACGGATGGCCAACAGAAGGACGTGAAGCACAGGACGCTACAGGTATTCCTGGATTAACTGATGCTTACAACATGTCCAAAGAAGATGTAGCAGCAGAAGAATTGGGTACAGTTTCAGCAGGAGCAACAGCTGGTACTAACTTTGTATTTAAAACTGACCATACTCCATTAGTTGACGGTACATTAGTACTGAAAGCAGACGGAGCTCCTATCAATACTGATAACTTTACAGTTAATGAGGAGAAAGGTGAGGTTACCTACACATTAGAGTCTGACGTTGGTGCAAGTGATGTAACAATTACAGCTGACTATACTCACACTGAAAGCCAGTGGGATAACGTTGGTGTACCTACAGGTTGGGACTTCCAGGGAAGTACTGGAGCAGCAAGAATCTTACTTCGCATGTAAGTTAACGATTAATAGATTGTCGATTACTATAATACTATAAAAAATATTCTAAGGAGGAAGTAATAGTGCCTAAAGGACTAACAGAAGCACAACAAAAAAAGCTAAACTTAATTGAAAAATATCAAAATATGATGAACCCAGACTATAATGGACCCTCTTCTTTTAAGGAAGAGCGCGTAACCTTAAACGAAGCACTGTCGACACCAGATGCTTCAGTATTAATTCCAAGAGTGATTGTAGGTGAATTAAGAGAGTCAGCAGAGCCTAACTATATCGCAAGTAACTTTTTCGATCAGGTGCAATTGACAGAAGGTAGAAGTATGGTATTTCCTACCGTTTCTGCCATTCGTGCCCAAGATATAGCTGAAGGCCAGGAATATCCTCAAGATTCCCTCGACTTCAATCAGTACAAAAGTACTGAAATTAGAGTTGGTAAGGTTGGTCTCCAGATCAGCATTACTGATGAGATGATCGAGGATTCTCAGTGGGATGTGATCGGACTTCACATTCGTCACGCTGGACGTGCGATGGCTCGTTTCAAAGAGGAAAAGATTTACAAAGAGTTTAAAAAGCACGGTCACACAGTCTTTGACAATAGCTTAAGAGGTACCAATCCAGATGCCGGTACTACCGGCCTAGGTAAAGACGGTAACTTAAATGACACTATGTCAGTTAATGACTTTATCGACATGGTATTAGCTTTAATGGCTAACGGTTATGCTGCAACAGATATTTTAATGCACCCTCTAACTTGGTCAATGTTTGCTAAGAACAACGCTTTATCTCAGTTAGACCTTGCTGCTTTGGGTGGAGAAGGAAACGACGTTACCCTATCACCTGGAATGGTACAGGGTCGTATCCCAATGAACTTAAATGTTAACTTAACTCCATTTATGCCTATCGATAGAAAGAACAAGAAGTTTGATATGTATGTTCTGGACCGTAATAACGTAGGTGTAATGCTGGTTAAAGATCCACTATCTACAGAGCGTTTCGATAACCCTCGTAGAGATATCCAGTCAATTAAAGTTAAGGAAAGATATGGCATTGGTTTACTAGATGAGGGAAAAGCGGTAATTTCTGCCAAAAATATTGCTCTTGATGAAACATATCCTGAGCCACAGCTGGTTAGAAATATATAATAAGCAAATAAACTAGGAGGAGATTATATTGGCTAAAGTAAAAGTCAAGCTCGCTCCTGGTCGCATTGCTTTCTTTCATCAAGAAACAGGTATCCATTTAGATTTAGAGTCCCCGGTTGCGGAAGTTCCCGGGGATGCTGATCTAACTGGAATTAAGACAGCCTTAAAGGTTGGCACCTTAGTTTTAGTAGAGGGAAGCATTGAAGACCTAGAGCAGGATGACACTAAAGAAGATACAGCCAATGATTCCGAAAAAAAGGCGGTCAAGGAAGACCAGCCCAGTAAAGAAGAGGATAAAGTCAAGGACGACACATCCGATGAAAACTTTACTGAGGAAGAATTGGAAGAGTTAACAGTAAAAGAACTTAAAGACCTTGCAAGAGACATGGACCTGAGCGGTTACTCAAGTATGGTTAAGGATGACTTAATCGAACTTATCTTAGGTGAATAATGACATAATCGGCGGGGCCAGTCCCCGCCTTATATAAGAATTAGGAGGATTTTTAATGGCACTCAGACCAATAAGTTCCAAAATGATACTTTCTATAGAGCCTAGAAAGATAGACACAAATGTCCCACTTGATAAGAAAATTAAGGTTACATTCCAGAGAGATATGAATGTTAATACCTTAAATACTAGTACTTTTCAGCTTGAAAAAAACAATGGTGAAAATGTAGAGGGTTCAGTTGAGTATAAAGACAAAATAGCATATTTCACACCCGATACTCCTCTTGAGCCTGATACCACTTATCAGGTGACTCTTGTTGGTGACAGTGAGGTCGAAGATGGTGAGGGCGAGGGAATCCAGGATATATTAGATAACAGCCTCTATGGGAATTATACCTGGACTTTTACTACTGCGAAATCCGAAACTATAAAGGCACCTCAACTTGAAGAACCCTATAATGAAAGTTATCTGGAATCAAACCCAATAGAGTTTAGCTGGGAAAGACCAGAAGGTGCAGTAAGATTCGAGCTGCAGATAGCAAGAGACAGAAACTTTAGAACTATTGTCTGGCCAGAGGATCAATCCTATATCTCAGAAGAATACATAACACCAGATATAGAGTTTAAAGACGGACAGTATTACTGGCGAGTAAGAGCTATCGATTCAAGAGAAAGACCGAGTAAGTGGAGTCCTATCTGGACTTTTTCTATAAATACGCTAAAAAAGGGCAAGGTAACAAATGAAGACCCAGAAGAACCAGAGGTAATAGATTCTGGTTATGCTGCCCCAAGAGAACTTGCTGAAATGTTTCCCGATAATCATGATAGTAATATCGACCTTAATTTGGGAGCGATAGTAATCAAGGTCTTAGGCGAGGTAGACCCAGACGAGGTTAATGAGAATAACTTTAAGATAACAGGTAAAGCATTAGGATATGCCGATAATGATGAATCACACGGAGATGTAGAGGGAACAATATCAGTTTTTTATAAAGACGGGTTAAGCCATATAGTATTTCAACCAGAACCCGTGAGCGAATAAAGGAGGATCTAAATGGCAATTAACATACAGGGCGGCACAGAAGATCCAAAAAAGGTATTATTAGAATTTAAGGGCAGACAGGCCGAAGTAACTGAAGATGGGGCTATAAAGGTAGATAGCACCCATACTATTCAGACAGTAGAAGGCACAGTCGATATCGGCTCACCGATAGATATAAACCAGCCCATAGAAACTAAAGAATTAAATACAGTAAGAAGTATAGAATCAATGCCTCCAGTCAAAATAGACCCGGGGCAGAACACGGTTAAAGCTGAGATAGATCAGCCAATAACAGTAAGCCAGAATGATACCGTACTCTCAAGAATAGTTAACTCTTCTATTAATGTAGAAGGAGAGGTGGCAGTAAGCAACATACCAGTACCATTAAATGACGCTGGTGATAGTGTCAATGTTGACGGTAGTGTAAGTATAGAAAACCTTCCTCAAGTGCAGGAAGTAGATGGTACTGTAACAATCAAACAGGCTGCTGGAGACAGACTAAAAGTGGATGCCAATATAGGTAATATACCACTTCCAGTATCAACAGGAGAAAACAGTCTTAATATAGACGGAGAAGTAGGAATTAAGCCTGGAGATAATTTAATCGGTAGTGTAAATATAAACGGCAGACCAGAAGTTAGCTTGCCAGATATCGCAAAAGATACTGCAGGTCATCTGCAGGTAGATGTATTATCACAGCCCACACTTACTTTTGACGAGGTTAAGATAAACCCAGAGTGGAATGATGTAACAGTAACTAACTGGCCGGATGTGCAGACTGTAAACCTTGCTGAAAATACAGTTAGACTGCCTACTAAGATACAGGAAAATCTAAAGAGCGTATCAGCAGAGGTAACAAATACAGTAACAGTTAATGACATTTCAGATAATAAGCATGTAGTAGTAAATAACTGGCCGGCGGTACAGGATATAAGAGGGGAAGTAACACTACCAAGTGATACGGTAGATGACTTAAAAGTAGTACAGGTAGATAACTTCCCTGCAGTTCAACCAGTATCCTTACCTAATGTTGATGTTGATAGCTTAGGTCGTTTCACCGTTAAGGTAGATAAGCTACCTAACATGATTCAAATAGATGACTCAACACCAATTAAGGTTGATACTGAGCTTACTGTAGAAAATGCTCAGATCAATTTAGACAATCTTAAGAGTGTTGATGTAATAGATACACTTACTTCTATTACAAACCCGGTACCAATAGATGATACAGAACCGATCAAAGTAGATGTAATCGGTATCGACCAGGTAACATTTACAAACAGCTATTTAGATACACATGAGCAGAACGCCTATGATGATACAAATGATAGATTCAAGGTAACAGTAGAAGAAGACCTTACAGGATTAAGAGATGTAAATGTAGTCAACCAAGAACTGCCCGTACATGTAAATAACATACCGGCAGTACAGGAAGTATCAGCAACAGATTTAGATATTAGAACCTTAACTGCGACACATGATCATGTAAGTGCTCAGATACTTAATGATTCATTAACAGTTAATGACGGCGGACAGGCCCTTACTGTTGATGGAATGGTTGACATAAATAACTTCCCAAATGTATATCCTATAACAAATGACGGAGCACCTTTAAGCATAGAGGGTACTGTAGATTCTAAGATAGTCAGCTCAATAACTTTAGATGTTGCTCCAGATTTAACTAAAGACTCCTTCCCGGTAGTCGGAACAGATTTTGACATTAGACAGCTTACAACAGAAGATATTGTAAGTATTGAGGGTGGGAATGTAACACCTGTAAATATAGAAGGTAATGTAACAGTAGACAACCTTCCTGAAAATCAGGACGTAACAGTTACCAACATCTCGCTGGACACTGAAAACCATGTCCAAGCGGACTTATTGTCGCTGCCGGCTGTAGAACTACATGCTGACACGCTGGCAGCCTTAGAAAATACAACAGTAACAGTAGATAATATACCAGAAAACCAAGATGTTACTGTGACCAATATAAACTTAGACGAACTCGGTAACCAGCAAGTAGATATAGTAGATATGCCTAGCGTCCCCCAGGGAGATAACATCATAGGGAGGACAAAAACATTAGGTTCAAACTATGATGAGCTGTCTCCTTCTCAAAACGAGATTAGAGTTAATGCCTCTGGAGAACAGTTTGCACATATAGTAAATCTACCAGAAGTGCAAAAGGTTGATCTAAACAATGTAAGTCAGGATACAGAGCAGAGATTAAATGTGAATATAGATAATCAGCCTACTGTAAAAATTGATGACACTACTCCTATTAGAGTAGATACCGAATTAACAGTAGAGAATGCTGAAATTACGTTAGATAACCTAAAAAGCGTAGATACGATAGATACCTTGACTTCAATCACAAATCCTGTGCCTATTGATGATACAGACCCAATAAGGGTTGATGTTATAGGTATAGATACAGTAAATATTGAAGGCGGTATCCTAGATACCAGAGAGCAGAATGCTTATGACGCAACAAATGATAGATTTAAAGTTTCAATAGAAAATGAGCCAGCGGTAAGAGACGTAAATGTAACAAATACTGTATTACCAGTAGACGGAACAGTAGAGGTTACAAATATTCCTACAGTACAGACTGTTGAAGCTACCAACTTAGATATAAGAGCTCTGACAGCTGCAACCGATTCAATTACTGCAACAATAGATAATTCAAGTATTGATGTTAATCTCACAAACGGAATCTTACAGGACGCTTCTGGTCATGGGCAGGTTGATGTTTTAAGCCTACCAGAGATAAGCGGCAATGTAATAGTTGATAACCTTCCAGTAAATCAAGATGTAACTATCACAAATACAGAAGCAAGAGATGCAGATGGCCACTCACAGGTCGACATAGTCAATACCCCTACTGTTAATGTAGAGAATTTAGATTTAATAACTTCAGAAACAGACCATTCTACAAGTAGTGTACAAATATATGGTAATGATGGAGTATCAAACCAGCCGGTTGCAACAGATGATGAAGGCCGCTTAAGAACAGTAAGAGAGCAAAATAAAGGCACA
>Ga0163219_100081_pt1 | contig 23458 bp, 27 predicted proteins | sample MSEWel2016_04_06_FD_113150 | JGI IMG/M metagenome (GOLD analysis project Ga0163219, IMG submission 113150) | Subsurface microbial communities from deep shales in West Virginia, USA - MSEEL Well Study Marcellus 3H_2016_04_06 ...
ATATATAATAGTAAAAAATCCAAAAATATTAGGATAAAAGAGGAGGATCGTACAGGAAAGCAAACAAAACATTTTATTTAAAAAAAGATAACCGGGCCCAGGTGGGAATTGGTACTCTTATCATATTCATCGCCATGGTGCTCGTTGCAGCAGTAGCTGCTGCTGTTCTTATCCAGACATCCGGTGTACTGCAGCAAAAGGCTCAGTCAACCGGAAAACAGGCAACCCAGGAAGTATCATCCAACCTGATGGTCAAGAATATCGAAGGTATACGTGCCAAGACAAACAGCACAAATATGTCCGACACAATTGACCTTCTCAGACTTAAAGTAGGTCTTAATGTTGGAAGTGCCCCTGTGGACGTCAACCAGGTAGTTATATCTATTACTGATGGAACAACCGCAAACACACTCGTATATGCAGGAAATGAGAAATCCTATGCAAGTGCAGGAAGCTCTAATGGAAAAATGGGTGGCTTTGGTGATACCGCATCAAGCAATCTGATAACTCTTCTCACAAATGAAACGACAATTGATAGTACCCTGACAAATTCTCAAAAGTACTACACAGTTGAAAAGATACGTGATGAAGATGCATCATTCTCTCAGGCCAATCCTGTAATGAATACTGGTGATCTGATCACAGTCTATATTGCTACAACTTCTGATGAAGCGGTCACAGGAAACTATAGTCAAGTGGGAACAGCTGATGGTCTTGCTGCGTCCGGTCTCAAGTCTTCAAACCTTACCCTTGTTCCAAGGACTACTGTGAATATCGTCCTTACACCTGAATCCGGTGCTGCAACAACTGCTGACTTTGTTGCTCCTTCATCATACGGTGTAAAGGAGACTGTACAGCTGTATCCATAAACAGAGTGTGATTAATTTCACACTTTTTAATGAGGTGATTATAATGAAAGCAAATCATAAAATATTCAATATGGATAACAGAGCTCAGGTAGGTATTGGTACCCTTATTATCTTCATTGCCATGGTACTTGTTGCTGCAGTGGCTGCAGCGGTTCTGATTCAGACATCAGGAACCCTTCAGCAAAAGGCACAATCAACTGGAAAAGAAGCAACTCAGGAAGTATCTTCCAATCTGATGGTCAAGACTATTGAGGGTGTCAGGGCTAAAAACAATACAACCAGTATGGCAAACAATGTCTCTCTTCTAAGGATGAAGGTAGGTCTGAATGTTGGCAGTTCTCCTGTAGATCTTAATCAAGTTGTGATTTCCATAACAGATGGTACAACTACAAACAATCTGATATATGCAAACAACGAGCAGACCTATAATGCTAAGATGGCAAACTTTTCAAGTACTGAAAATGCGTCAGCCAACCTGAACAAATTGCTGACTGCAACTCAGACCCCACCTGGCGCTAATGCAAAATACTTCTTCACTGTTGAAAAGATACGTGATGAGGACGGTTCATTCACTCAGGAGAAACCTGTGATGAATACCGGTGATTTGGTTACGCTGTATATTTCTACAGTATCATCAGGAGACACAGGTTATTCAAAGATTGGTTCCATGGGTGTCAGTGGATTACTGGATAGTGGTCTTGTCGTAAGTCCAAGGACATCCGTCAGTATAGTGCTAACGCCTGAATCCGGTGCAGCAACCACTGCAGACTTTGTAACTCCGTCTTCCTACGGTACCAAAGAAACAGTACAACTCTACCCATAAGGTGAGCAATCACCTTATTTTCTTTTTTTAATAATTTCTTTGAATTTATTTTAAAAGCTTATATTATTTAAGTGACCAACCCATTGTCTTTTTCTTTGATGTAAGAATAAGGCCAATAGCTTATTCTGCAAATTTATTGTATGTGGCTTTTAAATATGCATGCAGATTTATGCAAAAGAGATATTATGTACCTTTAAAGTTAGGTTTAAACTACTATATGGGATTATAAAAGTTGAATCATCTTGAACGTTATGTGATACTATTCAAATCAAGGTCAGATGTTGATGCCTTTAAAGCTGATTTTGAATTAAAACTAATATAGAACTTATGGCATCCTTTCGATAATTTCGCCCATTCTCTTATTCTTTTTGTAGAATGCAGTGCTGTCCTTGAGGAAATTTGATGCAGTAATACCTTTGTCAGTAATAACATAGCCGCCTCTTTTTACCTTTTCAGCAAGTCCCTCAAGCTGGAAGACTGTTTTCATTTTACTGCCGATGCTTCCTTTGTCTGCAAACTGATCAGTATACTTTCTGATTTCAGCGAACTCTGTAATTTTGCCTTCATTCTTCCCGAGTACCCGCAGGATTACTCTGTATTGGATGTCGCCCGGACCCTGATGTATTCCAAGGGACTGATAGAATTCTGCAACTTCTTGTTCCAGTTTGACATCTATTTCCTCAGACATCGATATCCTCTCCGTCTTCACCATTTATATCGTCGATGTCTTCAGGACTTTCATAAAGCTCATATGAGTATCTTTTTATTCCGAGTTTTTCCTGTAGTGTCAGTGGTGGGAAATAGGCCAGGAATGCCTGTACTGTTCCAATCAGCACGAATATTCTGGCAGCAAGCTGCATTGCATCTATTAGTGTAATCATATCTGTGAGCATAAAATCAAAAACAAATGAAATTGCCACAAGTGGTAATGCTGTTCTGTAACGTAAGCGTTTTGGCATACGCTGAAGAAAGATTAGAAACAGAAGTCCTAATATCATTGCAGTGGGGATGACAAACAGTCCCATGAGGTATATGCTTATCGCAATATCGCTATTGATCATGAACAGGGATGAAAAATCAGATACTTCAGGCCCTATCACTCCTTTGGTATATAAAAAGGTCAGATATGAAACCCCGAAGAATACAAAAAGCAGTGAGGTATATGCGCTGATCCTTTTATCTCCAACGATCACATACATTATGAAAAAGACCAGAGGTACGCTGACAAATGAGAACGGTATGGCCGCCAGATTATACATCATGAAATCCAGTGTCGGATTTCCTATGTATGCAGCAACCATCCTTACTGTTGTGGGCAGGTATGTCAGACCCACTAGTGACCACAAAACAACCAATGACCATAATGCAGGCTTGCTTTTTTCAGAGTGTTCATCTTCACTGCGTGCAAGTACCCATGCAAAGGCAAATGATGATATAGTTATTGCAAAACAAATTGTCGCATTCAGTAAAAGGCCTGCACTCATTTCATCCCTCTTATTTTTATTTATACATTGTTAATATATAATATTTGCTAGGCTTTAGTTCTTTGTGTTTGTTGTTTGAGATTTCCAACCAAATCTTATATATATTATTGTAGAATATATAAATTCATCCATATATTTGGAATAGGAGGAATGTACATGAAAGCAAACAAAACAATTTATTTGAAAAAAGATACTCGGGCCCAGGTGGGAATCGGTACTCTCATCATATTCATCGCCATGGTGCTCGTAGCAGCAGTAGCGGCTGCTGTTCTTATACAGACATCCGGTGTACTGCAGCAAAAGGCCCAGTCAACTGGAAAACAGGCAACTCAGGAAGTATCATCCAACCTGATGGTCAAGAATATCGAAGGTATACGTGCCAAGACTAACAGCACGAATATGTCTGATACAATTGACCTTCTCAGACTCAAAGTAGGTCTTAATGTCGGAAGTGCTCCTGTGGATGTCAACCAGGTAGTTATATCTATTACCGATGGTACAACTGCAAACACACTCGTATATGCAGGAAACGAGAAATCATATGCAAGCACAGGAAGTTCTGATGGGGCTATGGGCAATTTTAGTGATACTGCAGCAACAAATCTGGCAAGTCTTCTCACCAAAGAAACTACAATAGGCAGTACAAATCTGACAAATTCACAGAAGTATTACACAGTTGAAAAGATACGTGATGAAGATGCATCATTCTCCCAGGCCAATCCTGTCATGAACACTGGTGATCTGATTACAGTATATATTGCTACAACTTCAGATACCGCGGTCACAGGAAACTATAGCACAGTAGGAACTGCTGATGGTCTGTCCGGCCTCAAGTCCTCAGAGCTAAACCTTGTTCCAAGGACAACCGTGAACATCGTTCTCACGCCGGAATCAGGTGCGGCAACAACTGCAGACTTTGTTGCTCCTTCATCATATGGTGTAAAGGAGACCGTACAGCTGTATCCATGAGCAAATCATTGATGTGCATACTGCACATCATTTGATTTCTTGAGGAGGATCTATGATACCTGTTCGTAAATTGCTTAGTAAGGATAACAGCGCTCAGATTGGTATTGGTACTCTGATTATATTCATTGCCATGGTACTCATTGCGGCAGTGGCTGCATCGGTCCTGATACAGACATCAGGGATGCTACAACAACAGGCACAGTCCACCGGTAAACAGGCGACCCAGGAAGTATCGTCGAATCTCATTGTCAAAAGCATAGAAGGGATCCGTGCAAACGATAATTCAAGCAGTATTGCAGGTAACGTTTCTTTGCTGAAGATCAGGGTGGGACTCAATGTTGGTAGTTCTCCTGTTGATCTTAATCAGCTTATACTTACCATCTCAGATGGGACCAACACCAATGATCTGATATATGCTAACAATGACAAGACCTATGGTTCTGTAATGGCTAACTTCTCTGCTGATGCTAATGCAAGTACCAATCTGAACAAACTGCTGACTGAATCAGGAACTCCTGGTGATAATGCAAAATATTTCTTTACCGTACAGAAAATACGTGATGAGGATAAATCATTTTCACAGGAAAACCCGATCATGAATAAGGGTGACCTAGTGACGATTTATGTATCTGCGGTTTCTGACGGGGACCTGTCCTATTCTACTATTGACGGTATCTCCGTAAGTGGATCACAAAAAGATTCCAATCTGGACATAGGGCCGCGTACCACGGTAAGCATGGTGCTTACTCCTGAAGCAGGAGCAACCACAGTCGCTGAATTCCTGACCCCGTCGTCTTACGGAACTAAGGAAACCATACAACTGTATCCATAAATAAGCTTTAATGGAGATATCAGTATGCTGGTAAAACGAATGATCATGTTCGTTATGTGCTTAAGTCTATGCCTGATGCTCACTGCATCAGGTGAATCTTCATTTACAAATGATATAAGAATATCCGGGCAAACGATTGATTTTGCCATACATGAGTACTACTCCGGTAATGATTCCCGAGAATTCAAGGAATCCCTTGATATCAATGAAGACGGATTTGTTAACTCCTCGGAAACTGAATTCTTCTATAGTTCATTCCAGGGTAAAAAACTGGATCAATACAGAGGATATATCATAGCAGACGACGGAAATACAGACTTGTCTATGGATTCATTCGATATAGAGCTGAATGGCGAAGTCGGTGAAGTGGATATGTCTGATATGAGCGTAACAGTTTCTATTTCCTATAGAACAAATTCTTCATTTTCCAGAGGTAATCACAATATATGGATATTGGGTCATCCTTCTATAACCCATATGAGTATCACTCTCCCGGAGGATGCACAATTACATTCTTATGATGGGCTTGATAACTCTTCTGTATCGGTGGAAAATGGCAGAGTTATACTGGAAGGTGTGAGTGGTATTCGTTCATTCAATGTGGATGACCGACTCACATATGAGTATGCAGTTTCAATGGATATCAGGAATGGATTTTTCCTTGCAGATATGTCTGCATTTAGTTTTCTGTATTCCTGATTCTGACTTTTATTAATTTTTATATTTTTATTTTATATGTATGAATATAATTAAGTACTAGTTCTACATAGTATATTATTATTAATATTAAATATGCTTAAAATATAATCCTTCAGGTGCTTACATGAATTCCAGATATCCTTCAATATTGCTAATCATATTTCTTCTTGTAGCGTCAAGCGGTTGTGCAAGCCAGTCTCCGGAAGAAGCTGTATCAGATACAGTAACAGGTTTTTTAGAGGCTATTAATGAAGGTGACTTCAATTCGGCATATAATATGTATGAAGGGAAAGATTTTCTGGCTGTTGCAAGTGTAGAGATGATCTTTGCAAACAAAGGAATCGAACCTGGAAGTATTAACAATATAGAAATCGTCTCTTTGGAGGTTGTTGATAAGCTGGCTTTTGTAACTGCAGAATGCAGTGTTTCCTCGGTTGATTTGACGGGTAACCAGCTAGATGAAGCAAAGACGATGCCTATTTATTTCGGTTTACAGAATACCGATCTGGGCTGGATTATAACCCGGGTTACGTTCAATGCTCCCCTCACAGTTGAGGACGCCGAGGTTGTTGACATCGAGGTTGAGACCACGCCAGTTGATACGATCGCGGATAATGCTCCTGTGATCTCTGCATTTGCTTTCGTTATGCTTGGTATGGGTGTATATCTTGACAGGAAAGACAAATCAAAGAAAAAAGAGAGTAGCAGGACAATAGATGTTTCCGGAGCAACCGCTTTACAAAAAGAAGTGATTGCCCAGTATGTCAGGATAATACCTGCTCAGGGAGCCACCGCCGGTAAGAATACAACCGTGGATGTCTGGGTAAAGAACTTTGCCCAACAGCCATATGAGAATTTTGCGGTCAAAGCCAAGTTCGGGAACACTGTGGAAGTTGAAAATATTAATCTCTTCTTTGATAACATCGCTCCTGGACAAACCGTAAAGAAGACATGGGTAATCAAACCCAAGGTCGCAGGCTGGACGTCCATAGAAGAACCTACTTCAGTTTTCGAGTATATGGGTACGAAATACATAGGCGTACTTGACCCTGTGTGGATACAGGTTCAGTGATTCCATTCCTGAGGTGACAATTCTTTGACCGAAAAAAAGGGAGAAAAGGGTGTACGGGAATCACAGAAGAATGATCCGGATGCTCTCAGGCAAAAGTTAAATGAGGCAATATCGTCTCATTTTTCATGCGGCTCTCCAAAAGGTTCTGCTCATGACAGCGTGCAGAATGGATCACTGATTGATATTGTAAAAGATGAATTGGATGAGTCTAACAGTTCAACATTTAACGAAGATCAAATTGATGAGGATACAGGTGCGGAATCCGAAGCATCGGTAGTAGAAGTACCTGTAGTTGAAAAAGTTGAAACTTTTAATGGAGAACCAGAAGACCTGAAGGTTCATAATTCTGAAGCAAAGGTTAATTTTGACACCAATCTGTTTTCAGATGCATTTGAAGAAATTGAATACCAGTCGGTTGACATTGAAATTGATGAGGAAAAAGGCTCACCAGTGGATGAAGAAGATTCCAGGTATGCACAGATAGTTCAGAAAGCTTTGAAATCCTCTACGAGATCAAGGGTGGAAACGGTTCTTGATCCTGAAATAATGGATGAAGAAAATGAAGTCATGCGAAACGTTCCCGAAAATAAAGAAAACAAAACTGAAGTTTTGCAAAAAGAAACAGTTTCTGATGTCAATGTGGAAATTAAAAATCTGTTTTCCAGTGAAAAGGATACTTCTTCTGGTACTGTTTCAAAAAAGGACTCGATACCAGATTCAGTTTCACCTGATCGGGATACTTTGATTAAAGAACCTATTGTAAAGAAGTCTGGCAGCAAAGACACAAAAGAAGAGATTCTGAAGGAGCTTAAGAGGAAACAGACGATTGGTTCAAAGGCCAGAAAACCCATGGGTAAAAACCAGGATATCTTTAGAAATACTGAACTTATAAATGAAAGAGAGAAGCAAACTCCTGCGGACATTTCTTTGAAGAAAAGCACAAAAGATGATCATGATCCTGAAATTGTATTTCTGTACAGTGAAAAACATCTGGAACATGATCCGTCTTCTCTTTCTATCAAGGCACACGAAAATCCGGAACGTCTGATCAAAGCTATGTGGTATCTTGAAAAAAGTGGTATTTTCAAACGTGAACAGTGTACTCTGACCAGTGATTTCGAGATGGCTACAGAAGAAGATCTTTTAAGGGCTCATGATGACTCATATGTTGAATTCGTGAGATCTTATTCATCTGCAGGAGGTGGTTTTCTTGGTGACAGCACTTACATGACACCCGGATCATATGATGTTGCGAAGACATCTGCCGGAGCTGCCATTAAGGCGGGTTCTCTTGTGGCTGAAGGTGAATACCCTTATGCATTTATCATGACCCGCCCTCCCGGACACCATGCAAGCAGAAGCAAATACGGTGGATTCTGTCTCTTTAATAACGTAGCGATCCTTGCCAGATACCTGCAGAAAAAGAAGGGTGTGGGAAGGGTTATGATCATAGACTGGGATGCACATGCAGGGGATGGGACAATGGATATATTCTATGAGGATCCCACGGTCATGCTTGTATCTCTGCATCGTGACCCGCATGGATTCTATCCCAGAAAAGGTTTCTCAAAAGAAACCGGGGAAGGTGCAGGCAGAGGTTATACGGTAAATGTGGAAATGCCTGTAGGAGCAGGAGATGATGATTATGAGCTTGCTTTTGGAGAAGTTGTCATGCCCCTGCTTAAGAGCTTTGCTCCGGAATTTGTTATCTGTTCCTGCGGTTTCGATGCGTACTACAAAGAAAAGAACATAGGCCTGACCCTCACATCAGAGGGCTTTTACAAAATGACATCCATGCTCAGATCTCTTTATAACAAAAATTTTGTTCTCATGATGGAAGGAGGTTATCATGACTTTAACGGACAGTTGTGTCATAGCGTGTTGTGTGCATTGCTTGGTGAAGAAAACCCTGTAAAGGATAAGCCTGAAGTTTCAAGTTTCAAAAGAAATCAGCAAAAGCAGATTCTTACTGAGACAAAAAAGAAGATCGAAGAACTGAAAAAGATAATACCTTTGCCGGCATGAGGTGTTGATGGTACACATTGGTCTTACCTATAACGAAAATCATGATCTGCATGATCCGTTGTTAAACGGTTTTCCGGGCCCTGAGAATCCGGGCCGCTTGAATCAAATTCTTGATTATCTTGCTAAAAAAGAGATTTTTAACAATGAAAATTGTTCTGTGTACAGTTCCGGCCCGGCTCAGGTAGAAGATATCCTGAGGGTCCATGCCAGAGAATATGTGGATCTTGTAAGGTCAAGTACAAAAAAATCAGCAAGACAGCTTGGCACGGATACATATCTTTGTGATTCTTCCTTTGAAGTAGTGCTACAGGCTATAGGCTGTGTTCTCCATGCGGGTTCACTTGTTGCAAACGGAAATTGTGACCACTCATTCGCACTTATAAGGCCACCCGGTCATCATGCCGGGACCTCAAGTTCGAGTGGGTTCTGCATCTTCAATAATTCGGCCATTCTGGCAAGATACCTGCAGGCAGAACATGGGCTGGAAAAGATTGCTATAATCAATATTGATGCGCACGCCTCTGACGGAACATACAGTATTTTTTCTGACGACTCTGATGTACTCTGTATTTCAGTTCACCAGGACCCTTCAACTTTGTATCCTTATAAGTGTTTCACAAAGGATGTTGGTGTTTATCCTGCACCTGGTTTTTGTATTAACATGGAAATGCCTCCGCGGTCTGGGAATTCTGAATATGCCATATTCTTTGATGAATTTGTAGTTGAAGTACTGGAACAGTTCGATCCTGGTATAGTTATCCTTGAGTGTGGTTTTGACTCATATTACAAGGAATCGCTTGCACAGCTTGATCTGACAGTTGATGGTTATTATCACATTGTTTCAAAACTGGCAAAAAGGTGGAATACTGTCTGTCTTCTGGAAGGGGGCTATCATGATGATCTGGGTCTGCTTGTATTTGCAGTTATCGAAGGGCTTATGGGCAGGAAGACCATAGTTGATGAGGTCGACCCGGTTGATCTTCTGGCAAGCAGAGATACCAGCACTAGAAAAATTTTTATAAGTAAACTTTCTAAATTAAGAATGATACTTGATCCCTACTGGGAATTCAGTGTTGACTCCAGGGTGTGATAAGATGATCGAGATTGCAAGAACTGAAGATGGCTTAACTTTCTGCATTCTGGAATACTCTTCTGAACTTGACAAGTTGAGAATCGGTGATTTTGAATATTTTAAGAAACATCTTGGAATGGCGGACTATACAGCAAATTTCAGGAGCTGGCTTAAAAGACCTTCTGTTTACTTAATGCTGATTATCTCTCATGGAAAAATCGTAGGATGGACCATGAACGAGAAATGGAACAAACCATCTACTGATGGCAGACCTATTTTTGTACTCAGGGCCATCGAGATCTCCCCTGGGCTTTCCCGAAAGGGTTATGGAAAAGATCTCTTTGTTATGGTTTCCCGCTTCCTTCCCGGTCATATGATCACAAAACCGGTCAATGCAAGTGCCCGTGCATTCTTTGAATCCCTTGGCTTTATTCTGCCTGATATCCATAGTCCGGTAAACCTGAATGATCATCCCGGTTACCTGATACTGTCCGAAGAGAGGAAATCTTCTCTTAAATCAATTACTATTGACAGATTCAACGCAAAGATCTTCTCTGCCAGGCAGAAGAAGTTCCCGAAAGAGCTCATTGTTGAAAACCCGGGCGAACAACAGGATGGGTCTGCTGATATGGAGCGATCACCGGATGATGGAGTTGCTCAGGAAAGGGTTGACTCTGAAGCAGAGGACAGTTCTGAAGAGAATGATTCTCAGACTGCTGAAGATGTTTCGGTACATGATCGGATAGTAAATGATACGGAAGGAGAGTTCAAAGGTGATCAGAAAATGATGACTCCCTGCAAATGCGGTGCTTATTCTGCAGGGAAGTTCCTTCAGGAAGGTTCGAGGTGCGGAACTGCCTTTGTCTGCCTGCAGTGTGGTACAGAGCGCTACTTCCTTCCGTTGAAAAAATAAACTCCGGTTTAGTGCTTTTTGAATACTTTTCTGCTCACATCTAATTTTATATTTGTTTATCAATGGAAGAGTATTAATACACGGAATGCAATAGGTTTAATAATTATAATTATAATAATATATTATGAATTAATCAATTGCGTCATGGTGTAGTTCAATGGTTCAAGAGCAGGGCATAGCAAAGGTAGATCTGACTTATATTTTCAAAGCAGTAATGATGGGTAATTCCCTGTATTCGGATAACTGGGAAAAGGGTGTTCTTTACCTGACAAACCTCAATCTTTGGTTCTCGGAGGGTGGCGGATGGGTAACCATACCACTGAAGAATATAACCATGGTGGGCAGGGAGGTTACTGATTCCATCCGTATGAAAGCACAGAAGGCCATAGGAACCACGCATGTTCTGATCATAGATTACCAGCAACCCTCAAATGTTGTCCAGGGTGCAAGCGCATCCGCAGTTGCTCTGCTGGCAGGCAATGAAGCTGTGGTAAGTACGCTGAAAGCCTATCTGCAGCCAATGTGCGGTACTCCGCCTAAAAAGCAGTCACTGTCAGATATTGATAAAAAGCTGCTTTACATGCTGTACACCGGGGTCAACGATATGCAGAAGCTGGCTTTCTTCACAGGAGCCGATACCCAGACACTGGCTGACAGTTTCAAGAACCTGAGGGATCAGAACCTTTGTGACAATTCCGGAACTCTGACCGAACAAGGAAAGAAACAAGTACAGGAGCTGATGTAAAATGTACCTTTTCAAAATCATCTCAAATAAGGAGGATCGATCATGAGTGATACTCCACCGGGTTTACCCCCTTTTATGCAAGACTCGGCAGGAGGTCCGCCGGATCTATCGGGAGGCAGTTTTGCTCAGTCGATGGGTGCTTTTGGCACACTTCTCAAGGTTCAGCAGAATATAAGCGAAAGGTTCCCCAAATCAAAGGTTCCTTGGAATGAGACCCGAAAGTTTCTGAAATGCTTTACAATCGATGCAATCAGATCAAATTCACTGCATAAATTCCATATGAAACTCTTCAATGAGAGCGGACTCGGCTCAATGCAGCTTATTTCGTATGCGCCCATGAATTATATTTTCGCTGTTCCGAACAACCCTATATGCAACTGTTATCCTGCTTTGAACAATCAGAAAGTATGCGTTGCCACCACCGATGCACTGCACAGGTTCTTTACCGAGGAGCTTGAACTTGAATGTGCCGTTGAAGAGACTGAGTGTATAAAGAACGGTGATCCTGTATGCAAGTTCAGGGTAGCCCTGCAGCCTATATCTGCTTACCAGATAATGCTGGATGAGCAGGATAAGATGATTTTATCGGGAGTTCGCCCTCCAGTGGACCAGAACGAACTTATTGAAAGGGTCAAGGCGCTGACAGTGTACAAGTTGCTGGATAACGGGAAGCTCTCCGAGATCGGTAATGCTTACATGCAGTTTGCAGGCAACATGAAAGTCCAGGAAAAGATATTCGATCCGCCCTGGAAAAAGGAAGAGGAAATTGCTGCTGTTGCCTCAAAGCACAGTACCTTCGGATCAGCCTTTGGTGAAATGGCTCAGAAGATCCAGGATACTCCGGCAGAAAAGGCTCCGCCTGCAACAAGTCCAGCAAAAAAGGAAAATCCCAAATTACAGGAAGAGGCCAAAAAAACGGATAGCTTTGCCGAACTTATGGCTAAAATGAAGAAAAACCAAGAGGCCTGAAAAATGCCTGGTATCAGAAAAGATCCGTTTGACGATCATCTGTCAGACTTTATCGGAGAAAATGTTCGTGTGATTACACGAAAATCACATTACAGGGGAATATGTGTGAAAATAGATCATGATAACAATAACGTATTACTGAATAACGTACTACAGAAAAGCGAAGCCGGATGGATCGACATAAGTGATAAGATGCTTGTAATGGGCTCTTCTGTTGAATCGATATATCTGGAAAAAAGTTTCCCGTTTGACAGCAACGAGTCTCTGATCCTGGCGATCGAGAAGGGTGATATGCTGGAGTTTGAGGGTGAGACCATGGGTCTGGAGGAATTGGAATGAATCAGGAAGAAAGAATACCCACAGGAATCTCCGGTCTTGACAGGGTCATAGAAGGAGGCGTTCGTGACAATACCACGTTACTTGTAGTTGGTTCAAGTGGTACGGGAAAATCCACATTCGCAATGCAGTACCTCACCTACGGTCTGGAACATGGAGAGAATGCATTGTACATCAGTATGGAAGAACCACCTGAGCAGATTCTGCGTGAAGCAAGGATGCTTGGTTTCAATCTGGATAAGTTCTATGAGAAAGAGCTTTTCTTCTTCCATTCTAAGGGTAAGGATTTCGTAAAACTTGTAGATGAACAGTTGCCTGCACTTGTTGAGGCAAATAAGAACTTCTCGGTCAAGACCCGTGTTGTCATAGATCCTCTGACTCCTCTCATATGGGCAGTTGACGATAAGCAGGAACAGCGTGAGATCATCACCAAACTTTTCTACACAATGAAACAGCTCGGACCGGTCCTGATCACTACAGAGGAACACGCAGCACCCGGTGAGACCATCGGTGAGGATGTACTCATTCCTATATATATGTCAGACGGTGCGGTGCACCTTACATACCGTCCCATTGGCGGTGCTTTTAACAGGGCGCTTGAGATTGTGAAGATGCGTGCCACAAGACATGGTGAAGAAGTGTATCCATATATCTTTGTGCGGGGCATCGGTGTTGTTGTAAGGACCACGCCTCTCGTATCTGCGGAGGATATGCGCAAGTATGATGATCTCTTTGATAAGGCCATCAGAACAGCAGCAGATCTTGGAGCAAGTGAAACGGTCCTGGAACGCCTTGCATATGTTAAGGAAAACTGGTCATATCCGTTCTCCCCCAAGGAAACACTGCAAATATTCTTTGAATCCCAGGGACTTACCGATGCACTCACAAGAGAGGAGATTGCCCGCAGAAAGGAGGAGAGCGCACCATCGGATGTGCAACTTAACATAAATGAACTATCCTCGACGGAGAACACGGAAACTGCTGAAACCGTTCCTGATGAACCTGTGGAAGCGGCTGATGGCGGTGAAGCCGGGGACGATGACGAGGATCTGATAGAGATAAACGATCTGCGTGAATTAGAAGAAATGTTACAATAATTTTAGGTGCGGTGAAGCTGGTGGCCAAAAAGAGAAAGGATGATCTGGAAGATGTATCTCTTCTGAAATTTGCCCTGGTCTCTCAGTTAAAGAGGACCTATAAGGCCAGTGAGGTAGACGTACTCCTGTTTGCAGGTGCAGATGGCCGGATCTATGCTTCGTATATCCCGGAAAGCATAGGTGCAAAGATTTTTGAGCTGACCAATCTGATAAGCCACAACCTGCTTCATGTAAGCCAGCAGCTTGCAATGGGACTTCGCCAGTCGGTCATCGAATATGATTTCGGGACAGTGATATTCTCCTCTGTAGGAAAAGGGGCACTCCTGATATCACTTTTCACTGGCAAGGCAGACCTTTCGGAAGATATGGCCAAGATCGAGGTGGCAAGGCAGGTAGTCCAGCATATATTTGAACAACGTCCCATGACCTCTGACGAGCTTTCCAACTATTCGGATGAGGTCGCAGCCGAGCTGCGTGAACTTTCAAAAATAGTGTTCAATGAAATGTATACCCAGTCTTCTGAATACAAAAAGAACATGGAAATACTTGCCGATATCAAAGAGAAGATCACAGGCGTAATGGGAAGAGGTGAAGTCGAGCAGGTACTCGCAATGGCATTCAACGAAATAGCCTCAACTCCCAAGTGGATGACGGAAGATCTGTGGCCTCTGCTTCTTGAAATGATCATAAGGGATCAGATCAGACCGCTTCATGGTGATTATGTTGCAGATATGTGTGAAGCCGAATGGATACCTGATATCAAGCACAAACTGGAGTCCTTTGTATGAGGTGCCATCGTGAGTAGTGATGCCGATATAATTCCTGAATGCTGTCATGAAGAGGACGTTATATTGACAGGACCTGATGAAGCTGCTGTCCGAGATGAAGACAATGGAGATACCCATCATGAGGATAACTCTGACTTCATGGAAGACGTTGATAGTTATTCTGAAGCCAGTCCTGCCACTGCTGAAGGATCTCAGGAAGCACCTGCCATGGAGGATCCGGAAAATGTCAGTCCCGATACTATACAGGAATCATTGGAAGATAATGCTGATTTCCAGCCCGAGGTGGGAAATGACGGATTTGATGATAACGGAGAAGTTGAAGATCAGATTCCTGTCCAATGTGAGAATATGATGGACCCTGGAGCTGAAGATTCTCGGGCAGAGCAGATATTGCCGGAAGATCCGCCCTATTCCGAGCTGGAAGAAAAATATCTGGACCTTGAAGCAAGATTTGCAGAACTTCAGGAAAAGATCAATACCAGTTTCAATGAGCAGTCTGAGAATATGCAACATATCAGGGAAGAGCTTTCATCAAGATCCGATCTGAATGAGTTTAAGCAGCTGAGAAAGGACTTTGATCTTTTTTCCAAACGTCTGAGAAGAGTGGCAAAGGCGGAGGATTCTGTCAATGCAGAAGCACTTGATGCGGCAAAGGTCCCGCCGGAAGTACTTGAGATCACCTATGCAAAGACCCTGAACGATCTTTATGACGCGATGTTCAATATCTTCGGCGATAAGGAATCTGCAGAAATTATTGAAGATGCCAGGGACAAGGTGCGTAATTTCAGTGCAGGTGTGGACTTTTTCAGGTTCGAGAACGGAACCTTCCGTGTGGAGGGCCTTTCAAAGGCAACTTCATCAAAACTTGTTTCTGTAAAACAGATACATTCAACATATATTGAATTATTCAAATTATTATCCCAGCATATTCCGAATTACAATTCACAGGACTTCCGGTCCTTTGTGGAAACAGGAAGTCGTGAATATACAGTTGAGAAAGTGGTTGTCCATGAGGAATCCATAGAAAGCCTGTGGTCAGAGATCAATAACGCCAGTGAAGAGCTTTCCAATCTCACAGAGAATATGACCTTCATAGCCGAACTTCAGAACACTCAACTTGATGATATCAAATCAAATTCTGAAGGTATCGAAGAGATCAACGGCAAGATCCAGGATATAGCAAAGGCTGTCAATCTTCACACAAAAGCCCTGAAGAAACTCAATAACAACCTTGCATCACTTATGTCTTCAGAGGGCTTAGAAGGAATTCCCTCTTCAGGTTCAGTCGAGGTGGACATCTCGAAGTTCGAACAGGATCTTGAATCCAAAGCAGATCGCTCTGAAATACTCGATATTTCAGCTTCCATCAATGATTTCAGGGAAGAAATGAAAGGTTCACTTGTGTCGATGAAGGAGCAGCAGGAATCAATGGTAAGTGTTGAAATGCTGGAAAGCATCCGTTCTGAGGTAATACAACTGCGTGAACAGATGGAAACCCTGAAGAATACCGCTCCGGCAGTATCAGATGTAACAGATATATCCGATACTCCGGCTGTTGAGGAGAATCCGGTAGATACGGACCCACGGTCAAACATTGGAGCTTATGAACAGTTAATAATCGAGGAGCTGGCAAGCCTTGGTCCCGTAACCCTGAAACAGCTTGAGAATCAGGTGAACTCAAGGGGATGCGAGATCGGCTTTGATGAGCTCTCTTCTATTGTGGATACCATGGAACAGGCACAGTTGCTGACATCTTTCAAGAAGGGCAGGTATACGTATCTCTCCCTGAAAGAGCTGGCTAATGTTTGAATAGAGAGTGGAATTCTAAATGTCTGTAAAGAATATGTCTGTGTTACACCGGGCTGGCAATGTTTCCTACGGATTGCTGGGTTCTGAATCAGCAGTTGATGATCTTGTCATTGAAGTTGGCAGGACAGGTCTATCCGGTTTCAATTATTTCCATAAGAAATTCGGCATGCCCTATGAATTCCTTCTTAAAAGGTCGATCAGCTCGGGCCATGCCCTCTTTGCAGCCACAGATGGCAATTCCAGGCTTTTAGGTTTTGCACGATTCGAAAAGATAGCCGATGAAGTGGAGAGGATACACAGGGGAAAGAAAAATGTTGTGAAGCGCCCTGTATATTTGCTCAGGAGTATAGAGGTCCATCCTTCTTTCAGGCATATAGGAATAGGCAGGTTGCTTTTTGCAATTGCCGTGGAAAGTCTGAAATCCAGTGTAATAACATTGCCGGATAATTTCCAGGCTGCCCGCTTCTTCAGAGAGAAACTCATGTTTAGAACGATCAGTGAGAACGACTGCACGGTTTCTGCGCGCTATAAGGATTACCTGCTTCTGTCATATCCCAAAGCAAGGGTTCTTCTGAAAACTATTGCAGAGAACTATCCCCGCATGGTAATGCCTGAACTTATAGATTCCTATGAGTCACTGATGTTCAAGTCAAATATGGGAAAAAGCATAAGCATAAAAGATCTTATCAGGTTTGAAGAACTGTTGGAAAGCTCAACTCATCTGATCGATGGAAAGCTCTTGAAGGAAATGAATTCATTTTTAAATAAATTTACTGTAAAATCCTAGAAATATTGTCGAGGTGTTCTATGAACCTGGATGTTCTGAGATTGCGTAAAGGATTGTTGAAATATTATGGTAAGTACAATGTTCAGGTCAAAAACTCTCATTCCGTATCTTCAGAGACCACAGTGGATGAGTGTTCGCAGCTTATTGATGAAATAGTCGGGGAGCTTGTGGAACCCATTGAAAATAATATCCGCCGGGAGCTATCCCAGCTTTTCAAGGAATGTGAGAACCCTGAGATTCCCTATTTTGAAGTTGTCATGGATATAATGCAGTTCATGAACGATTTTGTGGGTGATCCGCATGTGGTTGAGCTGATATTTGTCAGGGTAAACAACAGTGTTGCAAGGAAAAAGCTGGAAGTCGAGGATAAGGTCTACTACAGTGATGAGGAGTGGACCGAAGAAGTGTCGGAAGCCGCACTTCAAAGGCTCAGGGATTCGGGTACGGAACGTGATTACCACTTCATGATCGACCAGATCGTCGATATACTCTCATATGCAACCACAGAGGAGAAATTAAAAACAGTGCGTATGCGGCTCAACAATATAATAAAGCAGCACAGCCACCGGGAATTAAAAGACCTTAACTGAAAGTCATTGCCTGTAACGTGTGATTTTATATCATATTTATTCCACAGGACTCGATCCGGAATGAGTGCTCTCCTGCAACAAAGTCGCTTCCCCTTGTTTTGATCACTTCGAGATAGCGATGTATGTTCGTATTTTCCTTTTTTCTCTTTAGCTCAAGGATAGTGTCAACCATGTAAGACCATGTACTGGAAGCGATGGACTCTTCAGGTATCTCTCCTGTTACCAGTAGCAGTATATCTCTTTCTTCGAATTCGTAGAACAGATTGTTGACAAAGGTACGAAGTTCACAACTTCTCAGCTGTTTTTCTTCAAAGGTGCTGTCAATCTCGGAAAGTATCGTTATCGGATCAATGACAACCCTTGAAGGGGAATAGTTGAGTACGTGCTCCCTTATGTATTCAAATATGGAAAAATCGCCTTCAGCTATGGTATCCGCACTGATGGAACAGATTCTAAGTTTTCCTGTGTTTATAACATCCTCACTGAAAAAATCAAAGGATGAGAGTGAACGTATGATCTTTGATCTGGATTCAGAAAGCAGAGATACGTATACGCAGTTCTCTCCACGCTTTGCAGCTTCGAAAAGTGACTGGAAACAGATATTTGTCTTCCCGCACCCTGCACTTCCTGCAACAAGGGTCACGGAAGGACGAATAAACCCTCCGCAGAGAACCTCATCAAGTCCCTGTATAAAAGATGAACTTCTCATGTAGATCTCCCGACCAAGGTATGGCGTGATTATTTATATATTTGTCGAACTAAAAAAAAATTCGAATATTGTTTTATCAGCTTTGTAAAGCAGATAAGACAAACTAAGTAGACTTATATATTATCACATCTATTAAATTTGATAAAGAGTAGAAATTTCACTTTATCGTGTTGATAACTATGTCTGATCCACAAAGTAATACTGATATTCTGGAGTATCTGTATGATATTGACAGGCGTTTAAAATTATTGGAGTCTCGTCTTTCTAAACTTGAAACATACTCTTCTCCGCCAATTGAAGACAAGATGGCAGTTTTTCTTACGGTTCCCGATTCGATCCGCAAGTCATTGTTTGCCGTTTCGAAACTGGAATCCTGTACCGCTGATGAAGTAAGTGATGTCACAGGAAGGCACAGGTCCATTGAGAACAAGTACCTGAATGAGCTGTACAGGGGAGGCTGGCTTGAGAGAGAGAGGAAGGGGAAGAAGATATACTACTCTATGAAGAAGAAGGCTGTGCAGGATAAAGATAAGCACTGGTCTGCAGTAGAGGAAGTAGAGGATAAACTTGATCAGTTACTGGGGTGAAAGGATGCTGTTGAGTTTCCATTCATATAAAGGCGGTACTGGAAAGACCACTCTTGTGGGAAACCTGGGAGTGCTGCTTGCCAGAGAAGGCAGCAAGGTATGTATTGTGGACACCGATGTAAACGGTCCCGGTCTTCACTCCCTCTTTGATATCAAATATGACCTGACACTGATCGATTTTCTGCAGGGCAGATGCAGGGCACAGGATATAGTCTACAAACACGATCATGAAGGTATTGAGCTCTATATAGTGCCCACAAGGGCCTGCGAAGAAGATATCTCTTCATTGTTCAACACACCCGGTGAGGCAAGGGAAAAGATGTCCGAGCTTATCAAGGTTCTCCAGAGGGATCTCAGTATTGAGCACTTACTGTTTGACTGCAGTCCGGGTATTAATCGCTCAAGCCTTCTGACCATGAACCTTGTTGACAAAGCTACCATCATCTGCACCGTTGATGTGCAGGATATCAGAGGGACATACATCCTTTCCAGCATGGCTGAAAAACTGGGTACAAGGGCCAATTTGCTCTTTAACAGAACACCCCGGGACAAGCAAAAGGAAATAGATGAAGTGATAAAGGACTTCAGCAACAAGCTTGGAACTGATTTGCTAGGTTCAATAGCCTTCGATGATTACGTTGCACGTGCCTGGTCGAGAAAGCTTGTAATGGAAGAAGATCCCGAATGTGATTACTGTTTACAGTTAAAATCAATCGCTGGAAAGCTCGTATGAATTAACGGCTTTTCTTTTCACCATTTTTTACTGACAGAGTTCTTTGTATCTACCACATTAAATACTGTATTCACGAACCCTGTCACCGGCTATTTTATCAAGTTCTTCTTTTTCTTCAGGTGTGAGCCTGAATATATCCTTTATTTTTTCCATTTCAGTACTCGTATCCTCTTTTGATGAGTTTTTCCGGGACAATGACATTTCAGGATCTTGAAAATTTTTATCCTGGCTATATATACTGCTATCGCTTATCTTGAAGACCTCATCGAATGATTTAGTGATGTATTGTTCTGAATCATGATCCGAGGTATTCAGGTCTTCCCTGTAAAATGAAATGATCGTCCTGTTCTGCTCACGTCCCTTGCGAAGAAGTACTGAAAGGAACCTGGAGCATGTCTTCATACCAACTTCAAGTGCAAGCTCATCAAGACTATCAAAAATTATCAGACTGCTTTTGTCTGCAAGCAGCCTTTCCAGCTTTATCATTGAACTTGTAAGGTTCCGGGAAATACTGAATTGTGTTATCTGACAATCAACCGGCCCTGTAATCATATCGGGGGCTTCGCTCCAGTATAGATGTAGTATTGATCCGTCAAAAAAGTTGCAATAGTCTGTGATCAAATCACCCATACTTGCAGGTATTTCTGCTTTTCCATACAGGAAAAGGGAGCTTTTACCTTCAAGTGTTCTCAGGAAATCTCTGGATAGCTGAACTTCTTTCCCCGCATTCATATATATGACTCAGCTGCTGTTTCTGTTTTTAATTAACCTCTAATATAATATTAATATACTGGTGGTCTGCAGAATCTTCTTTGAAAAAACTGCGAACCTTATATTCAGATAATCAAGTATACTTGTGTGGAGTACACTTTTGCTTTTGGGTCCGAAAGGATTAAAGCCTATCGAAACAGATGATATCTGAGGTGCTTTAGTATGTCAAAGTTCCAGAAAAGAGGTTATGAACGTAAAGGTGAAAAGAAAAACATTGAATTTGAAGAAAAACTGATTCAAGAAAACCTCGATGACCTTAAATCTGAAGGCGGTGAAAGCACAGATTGAACATACAATTAAATATTGAAATTCTCAATTCCGATGCTTCCGGCAGAGAGCTGGAAGTGTCGGAAGGCACCACCTATGAAAAAGTACTGGAAATCCTTGATATCAATCAGGAAACAGTTCTCATTTTAAAAGAAGGGCAGGCCGTTCCATCAGATGGAATGGCCGTGTCCGGCAATTTAACCGTAATGTACATAGCATCCCAGGGTTAAATAAAACCGGGCACAAAAGAAGGAATCACATCTTGCGTGTGATGTTCTTCAGTTTTGTGATGGCATCCATCGTTGTTTTTGTGTCTTCTATGATCTTGCGCTCATAGTGCTTGATTATGTCTTCAACAGGTGCAGACAACTTGTATATCTTTGTAGGTCTGCCCTTGCCAACGGCTTTTTTGTTGTGGACATCAATCCAGTTCCTTTCGCGCATCTGTCTCATAGCAACACTTACTTCCGGCTGTCTGAGGCCGGTACTCATCTCAATTTCCTGTGAGGATGCTTCCTCCACATTTGAGAGATAGGTGAGTGTTGTTGCGACGTTCCTTGACATGCCCAGACTCTTCAAAGCTTCAATGAACTTGTAGTCTGTGTCATCCAGTATTTTGACTTCGTAGTCTTTCATAATAACCCCTTTATTATATCTTGCTCATAATAGAGCTCTAGTAGATAATATGCAATTATTATATTTAAAGTTATATATGCTCAGATTTAAACAGAAAAAAAATTAATAATTTGTACTGAATTTTATATAACTGTCAATCAAGTCCCTTATGAGAAACTTGATCTGTGTGGTTGAATCAAAACTCGAGGCCTTTTTTCCATGAAATAGTTCTGATCCTATAATCCTTCCCACAATATCATCATACCCTTCCTTGACCCTGAAAACAACAGATCCCGGATAGATGTGTTTTCTATGTGAAAATCCATCAAGATCCCCGTCGGTGATTCCTATGATCGGTATCTTCAGTCTGTAGAGAATATCTCCGGCAATTTCGGTGGTATCATCTCCCACGGTAATTGCAACATGCGCGCCATTTGCAAGCTCGAAGCACTTTTCAGCTTCATGATCGATAATCACAGCTTTAATTCCGGATACGGACGTTCCTGATGAACTCCTATCTATGATGGAGAGTTCCCCTTTTTCCATCAGGGCAGATGTGTGTCTTCGGACAAGAAAGTTGTTACTTCGTATGGGCCCGCTCTTTATCCAGCATTTTCTGATGTCTATAGGCTTTTTTTCATCATATTTGTGGAGCTTTTCCAGGCCATGTTCCTTGACACGTGCTCCTTTGATGTCGGTTAAAAAACCATCCTCTGTAATTATGCTTATGTCCTCTGATATTGCCTGTCCGACGATAATACCGTTAATCAGTATTTTTTCACCAGTATGGACTCCAAATACCTTTCTGGTGATCCTGTGGCCATGGTCCTCTATGCTGATGGGAGTGGCAACGTCGGGAATATCTGACATTTTAGTTCCAAGCATGTCTGACATCTTTCCTGCAAGATCAAGTGACGCAGTATTCCAGGGAATGATCTCTCCACCGGATTTAGAAGGGCTTTCTATCTGGATAAGGGGTTTCAGGTTTTTATTTTTCAGATTTGAAACCACTATACTTCCAAACATACGACCGGTATCGGCTGTTTTCCCCTTATTGAGCAAAAAGACGGCGTCCTTTGTACGAATGAACTCTTCAATACATTCGCTTGGTTTGAGCGACGTGTTTATATCGATAATATCTTCCATATGGGCATCAAGCACTGCAGTCTTACCAATAGTACCCGCCATTCTGGCTTCGACATTCCCCAGATCATGAAGCAATCCGATGATCTTGTGCGCCATACCGGAATCTACTATATCCGGCCCGTGAACAACAACTCCGATTTCCATAAATTCAATTTGTATATTTTATCGTGTGGATATAACCATTCTGACACAAAATTATTATTTATACAGGGATTATTGTCTACCATGAGTGAAGTACGGCTCACCTGGCTGGGTCATTCCTGTTTTGAAATCACACATGGAAAGACACTGCTTATCGATCCTTTCATCAATGAAAATCCAGCAGCAACCATTTCGTCTTCGGATATGGAACCTGACCTTATTGCAGTAACTCACGGGCACCGCGATCACCTTGGTGATACCGTGGAAATTGCATTGAGAACCGGCTGCAGGGTTGTATGTATCCATGAGCTTTCACAGTATCTCAAATCAAAGGGTGTAAGCACTGAAGGAATGAATATAGGCGGTACAATTGATCTGGATGGCTTTTCGATTACCATGACAGAAGCATGCCATTCTTCCTCAATAGATGAATCAGGGCACAGTTTTGATGGCGGAAAGGCAGCAGGTTTTATAATTCGTGCGGGAGATGTTACATTTTATCATGCAGGGGATACCGGACTTTTCAGGGACATGCAACTGATATATGAATTATATAATCCCGATGTTGCTTTGCTTCCCATCGGGGGACGTTATACAATGGATGCCCGGG